>Ga0114923_10000796_pt1 | contig 22994 bp, 20 predicted proteins | sample SumtaG_FD_89578 | JGI IMG/M metagenome (GOLD analysis project Ga0114923, IMG submission 89578) | Deep subsurface microbial communities from Indian Ocean to uncover new lineages of life (NeLLi) - Sumatra_00157 metaG | ecosystem: Environmental > Aquatic > Marine > Oceanic > Sediment | place: near...
ATCTTAGCATCCTCTATGGCGCAAGCACAACCCACATTATTGAGCCGTGATTCTTCTAGCTTATACGCACACGGAATTTACTTTGGCGGACAAATTGGCCGCACCACATTACACAACCAATATGCTTTTGCACAAACAATCGGTGGCGCGCTTGCTGAAGCTATGTTTGGCGGAATTGATCGCCTTGGCGCCGCAGCATACCTAGGCTATCGTTATAATGATTATCTTGGCGCTGAAATAGATTATCATCAATTAGCTAAAATGAGCGAAACCGGCGGTATTGCAAATGTAAAAAATCATACTCGCGTATACAGCGGTGATGTTTTAGTTAAAGGTTCTTTGCCTTTATGTAAATATTTAAGTCCCTTTATTAAAGGCGGAGCATCTTACGTTCACCAAAACATTTTAAGTACACAAAATTACGGCGCAACTATTCTTTACCAAAGCAAAGCTGGCAGAATCATGCCAGCACTTGCCGGAGGATTTGACATTCATTTTGGCAAATCATTTGCATGCGACCTAAGCTGGACTCATTGGTTCGGTAATGGCCCAATTCATGATATAGATTTCCCTGCAATTGGAATTAGTTATACTTTTGGGAAATAATAATAAAGGAGATTAAATATGTCTTTTTTTGATAGACCTAAACTATTTAGACCTAAAAAATTTAAGAAATATAACCCGAGAAAACGCAGCAACTCAAATTGCGCCACTTACGGCGGTGGTGATGTTGGTAATTTACGTCATCCAGAAGGCGACTTCAAATACGATGACATACCCAAAACTTGCCCTATCCCAAAAGATTACACAAGCTCCGACGAAGAATCCACACGTTTTACCAAAATCACAACCTCTGAAAATAACAACATTTTTGAAATTTGCTGCAAAATCTCGTAATAAAATTGCAGCCTAAAAACAAAGTTTATTTTATCGGCTTTAAATCATTTAACCTTAGCCAGCCTTTCACAATACGATAAATAATCCAAACCATATCGGCAAACAAAATAACAAATCCCACAAAAATAAAAATTGTAATCGCGCCAATCACCGCCCATAATAAGCCAAACCAAAAGGTACGAATTTGCCAACGAAAATGTGACTCTAACCACGTGCCACGCACATCATCAAGCTTCACATAATTCATCACCAAACCAATTACCGCGGTAATTCCATTAATAAAAGCTAAAACTTGTAACGCATACACAACAAACGCAATGGTTTTCGCCGTGTTGCGTTTTTCAGTGGAACTTTTAATATCATTCATAAATAAACACCTCACAAAAACTTCGTCAACGCACGTTGTAATTTTACTCTGTTCAGCGGCTTGCGAAGATAACCATTAATCCCAACTTCTTTAAATCGATTTACATCCCATGCGTAACCGGTGGTTGCAATAATTGGAATTTTAAGATGTAATCTTCGGCGCAATTCTTTCGCCAACGTTATTCCATCTTTTCCCGGCAACCCAATATCTAAAAAAATCACATCATATTTGCTGTGCAAACATTCTAACGCCTGCTGCGCTGTACTTGCAATGGTAACATCACAAAACAAATCTTCAAACAAACTTTTTGTTACGCTTTGACACACCGGATTATCTTCGATTAACAAAACTTTAAGATTATTTTCAGCGTACGAAGCATCGATCATTTGCGAAGGATGAATCATATTTTGAAAACCACCGGTCATTACCACTACAAAACCAGATGGCTGACAATTTTGATCCAATCGCCTAATTATTGACCATTTAAGCTCAGAAGCATTTTCCGTATCATCCGAAACCCACTGGGAAAAATCTTGTATAATTTCACCGGCCAAAACATCATCTTTTTGGCTAAAAATAGGAAAATCCAGCTGATGTTTGACGCATAATTCACGGAAATTGGCATCTTTGAGTCTATCAATCGTAGAATGAAATACCTGGGAAACCAATTCATTCAAAGCATCTATGGTGAAATTTATCGACAAACAAATGACCGGAAGCCCAAGAAAATTCATCGAAGCTAGAATTTCGGTGGTTTCCTGCTTCTCCAAACCCAACAACTCATCACGCGTTAATATTTCACTTCTCATCCATGCCCCCGCTTTTTCGTTACGGTATAATATTACCGTACCGAATATAACTCTACAGGTCAAGCGGAGACACAGGGCTGACAAAATATTGCACAAAACTGGAGTTTTTGTACTTTTAATAGGCGATTATAAGGGGTTTTGGGTCGATTTTTTGCCCCCTACAAAGAAAAATTATAGTTATTTCACGGATTTAAGGGTGCCCTTAAGGGTACCTCTAAAAATTAAGTTTTTTGCTTGTCATCCCGCGGCTTGACCGCGGGATCCAGAAATAAACTAGATTCAGAGCTGGATCCCGCGGTCAAGCCGCGGGATGACGGTAAATTTTTTAAAAAAATTGAATTTCTAGAGGTGCCCTTAAGATTTCCTTAAGGTTAGTAGTCTATAATAAGTTTAGTTGTAGCTTGAAATGGCGTAAATGCGCTTATAAATAATGTTCAAAAAAAATAAGAGGAAAAACAATGTTTGATCCAAATGAAGTACAAAAAATTACTGGTAACTTTGATAATATAAATATAGATGATATAGATATAAAAATTAAAGTTATAAAGACAGGTAGTGAAGAGGCAAGTGAGTCTGGAGAAGATGATATTCAGGATGCTTATCTAAGTAATCGTAATTCATGGGATAGTCTGTATGTACATGATGGTAATTCTACCGATGGGGAAGATTGCTTGGCAATTGTTAAAACAGGAAGATGTAGGTGTTGTAATCTTTTATAAATAAAAGCTAACGCTGCTTTAATTCGTAAGCGGTCAAGCTAGAACATGTAGTTGTTCGATCGCTTACCATGGAAGCACCATGGAGGAGAAAAAAATCAACCCAAAATCCCATAATCGCCCAAATCAGCAAAAATTAAAAAATTCCCAACTAATTACAGATTATTCAGCCAATTTTATCCACGTCGGAACCACAGTATCGGGATTCAAAGACATAGAGCCAATGCCTTGATCAAGCAGCCACTTAGCCAAATCAGGATGATCTGACGGGCCTTGACCGCAAATCCCAATGTATTTATTTAATTTATTACAAACTTTAATCGCTTGCGCTAAAGATTTTTTCACCGCTTCGTTACGCTCATCAAACAGATTCGCCACCAAACTCGAATCCCGATCTAAACCAAGTGTTAATTGAGTTAAATCATTTGAGCCAATCGAAAATCCATCAAAATGTTCTAAAAATTCTTCAGCTAAAATTACATTCGATGGAATCTCACACATCATAATAATTTTTAAATCATTCTTACCACGCTTTAAACCGTTTTTTTTCAAAATCTCAAGAACCTTTTTCCCTTCGTCCACCGTGCGCGTAAACGGAATCATAATAATTACATTGGTCAAACCCATTTCATCCCGCACATAACGCAACGCACGACATTCAAGTTCAAAACAATCGCTAAACGCAGGATCAACATAACGCGATGCGCCACGAAAACCAATCATCGGATTTTCTTCATCTGGTTCGTAATCTTTACCACCCAATAAATTTGCGTATTCATTCGATTTAAAATCTGACGTACGCACGATTACCGGTTTTGGATAAAAAGCTGCGGCAATTGTTGCAATTCCTTCACGTAATTTATCCACATAATAATCAATTGGGCCTGGATAACCCGATATTTTTTTATTAATTTTTTCACGTAACTCAGAAGACAAAGAATCAAAATTTAATAACGCTTTTGGATGCACACCGATCATATTATTAATAATAAATTCCAAACGCGCCAAACCAACTCCATTATTAGGAATAAAACTATAACTAAACGCCAAGTCCGGATCACCAATATTCATCATAATTTTTGTGGGCAGATCTGGCATATTCGAACTATCCAGTTGATTAACCTCATACTCTAACAACCCTTCATAAACATATCCGGTATCCCCTTCAGCACAAGACACCGTAACTTCTTGACCATCCTTAATTAATTCCGTCGCATTCCCACAACCAACAATCGCCGGCACCCCTAATTCACGCGCGACAATCGCCGCATGACATGTACGTCCACCACGATTGGTAACGATCGCTGCGGATCTTTTCATGATCGGCTCCCAATCCGGATCGGTCATTTCAGTAACTAAAACATCGCCAACTTGTAACTTCGACATTTCCTTAACATTTTTTAAAACTATTGCTTTGCCCTGTCCCATTAATTGTCCAACGCTGCGACCATTTACAATAACTTTGCCGCGCGACTTTAATGTATAACGCTTTAAAATTTGTAAATCAGCGCGGCTTTTTACCGTTTCGGGGCGCGCTTGCACAACATATGTTTTTCCATCCGCACCATCTTTCGCCCACTCAATATCCATCGGCATTCCATAATGTTTTTCAATCATCAACGCGTACTTTGCCAATTCCTGAATTTCTTCGTCATTTAACACAAATACATTTCGTTGCGCTTCATCTACATCAACAAGTTTAGTGGGACTTTTCTTGTCACCGTTATAAACCATCTTAATTTTTTTATCGCCCAAATTTTTACGCAAAATCGCAAAACGTTTATCCGCCAAATTAGGTTTATAAACATAATATTCATCTGGATTAACTGAACCTTGCACAATCGTTTCACCCAAACCATATCCAGCATTAATAAACACCACATTTTGAAATCCAGATTCAGTATCGATGCTAAACATCACCCCGCTTGCACCAATATCACTGCGCACCATGTATTGAATTCCGGCAGATAACGCAACTTTGCGGTGATCAAAATTATGATTGACTCGATAAGTTATCGCGCGATTATTAAAAAGCGAAGCAAAAACTTTTTTGATGGAACTCAAAACATTTTCGAGCCCTTTGATATTTAAATAAGTTTCATGTTGCCCTGCAAATGAAGCTTCTGGTAAATCTTCCGCGGTTGCCGATGATCGCACCGCCACCGAAATTTCTTGTTTATAACCTTGTTGCATTTTGCTGTAGGCTTGCGCGATTTCTTGTTGGAATTCTTCGGAAAAATTTGCGTCAATAATTGCTTGGCGAATTTTTTCTCCCGCTTTTTCTAGCGCAGAAATATCAGTAACATCTAATCTATCTAAAGTTTGATAAGTTTTATCATCTAAGTTATTTTGTTTAAAAAAATCACGGAATGCGGACGCGGTTGTGGCAAATCCCATTGGCACTCGCATACCATTACTCGATAAATACTGAATCATCTCGCCTAGCGAAGAATTTTTTCCGCCAACTTGTTCGACGTCGCCTCTGCCCAATTTATCGAACCAAATAATATTTTTCATGGTGATTTCCTTATAGACTCCAGGGGACTCCAGGGGTCAGGTATCGACAACGGACAAGAGGAATCCGACCCCAATTCTCACTTGTCCGTTGTCGATACCTGACCCCCAATTTTTTTCTTGTCCGTTGTCGATACCTGACCCCCAATTTTCGTCATTTTGTACCTTGTCGGCTTCGTTGCATTAAACGAACTAACTTCATCGACAATCTCATAACCCCATTTTTTATATAAATTTATCGCTGAAACATTAATTTTAAAAACGTATAAAACAATTTCCGTAGCACCTATTTTTTTTGCTTGTTGTTCAAAAAATTTTAGAATTTCGGAGGCTTTGCCCTGACCGCGAAATTTTGGCTCCACAAAAATATATACCAAAAATGCCTTGCGGCCTTCTTCAACCATCTCAAACCAAAGCCAACCAACTGTATTATTTTTATTATCTTTCGCCCGATATAAATGATGATTTTTGGACGTCTCTGCTTCGCGCGCCCATGGCAAAACTTCTTCTTGCGATACCCGACGTGCCTCCTCTAAACTATCGACTTCTTTGGATTCAAAAATATATTCGGCATATTTCTCGATCGATTGACGCATGTAGAATTTGAAGGCATTGGGCTGAAGTTTTTTGAATTTTAACATATTGAGATTATAACCCTATCCACTGCAAATACCAACTATGCGTTATTTTAAAATTCTGATACAATCCCATTTTTGACAATCCAATAAGAGGAAAAAATATGCCAGTTGCCAACTACCAAACCTATTGCAAAATGCTCGACAATGCCCGCGATCATGGCTTCGCCTATCCGGCAATTAACGTCACTTCGATGGCCACCGCCAATGCAGCGCTACAAGCCTTTGCGAAAAAAAAATCTGACGGCATCATTCAGGTTTCCACCGGTGGCGGCCAATTTGCAAGCGGCTTAGGAGTAAAAGACATGGCGCTTGGCGCCATCTCGATTGCCGAACATGTACATCGCTTAGCAGATAAATATAACGTTTATGTGGCATTGCACACCGATCATTGCTCGGCCGATAAATTAGACACATTCCTAAGCCCATTAATCGAAGCCACTGAGCACCGCCGTGCGCAAAATTTACCCAATTTGTTTAACAGCCACATGTTTGACGGCAGCGCCCTACCTTTGAAAGAAAACATGGATATCGCGGTCAAACTTCTCGAACGCTGCGCCAAAAACGAAATCATCTTAGAAGTCGAAGCCGGCGTAGTTGGCGGCGAGGAAGATGGTGTAAGCCACGAAGACTCCCCTGCTGAAAAACTTTATACCACACCAGAAGATATGGTCGAAGTCCATCGCCGCTTAAGCTCCGTAAAAAATGCTAAATTTATGTTCGCTGCTACTTTCGGCAATGTCCACGGTGTCTACAAACCCGGCAATGTCAAACTCCGACCGGAAATTTTAAAACAAGGCCAGGATGCGGTAATCAAGCAATATGGCGAAGATGCTAAGTTTTATCTGGTATTTCACGGCGGTTCTGGTTCATCGCAGAAAGAAATCCATGAAACCATTGGTTATGGTGTCATTAAAATGAACATCGATACCGACACACAATATGCTTTTTCACGCCCAATTGTCGATCATCTCTTTAAAAATTATGATGGTATGCTTAAAATAGAAGGAGAAGTCGGCAACAAGAAAATTTATGATCCGCGAAGTTATTTGAAAAAAGCAGAAACTGGCATGAGCCAGCGTATCATGCAGGCGGTTGATGATTTGAAATCTGGCGGCCACACGTTGTTTAAGTAATAACTCGCGGCGTGTCATCCCGGACCCAGTCAGCTGATCCGGGATCCACGGCTGTTTTGTTTGTTTTATAGTTGTTTAAGTAAGTTATGAAAAAAATTTTATTAACAATTTTTTTATTAATCGGAGCGTTGGCAACCACCGCAAACGCAGTGGTTTTATCCTCGTTATACACCGACCAAGTTCCGGTAAGTTCGCACAATGCCACATTACAAAAATCAGCCATCTCCCAAGCATTAAAAAACGTTTTTATCAAAGTAAGCGGTAATGCTAAAGTTGCTGATATTGATGAAATTTCTTCCGCGATGCAAAATCCAGATAATTATGTTCGTGATTTTAGATATATACAAAATGCTGCTGATATCGATAATCCATTAACGCTGCAAGTTAATTTTGTGCCTAAATCTATTAATAATTTATTAACTCAAGTCGGCCAACCAATTTGGAAAAAAAATCGTCCCTTAACTTTAATTTGGCTTGCCGCGCAAGATAAATCGGCGCCACAATTACTCAACAATAACGATGATGCAACCGTGCAATTATTTATGACGGATGCAAAACAACGTGGACTACCGATTATTTTTCCTATTTTAGACTTAACCGACATGCAACAAATTAAACCAACCGATGTATGGGCGCCTTTTATCGATGTCGTGCAAAATGCATCAAAACGTTACTCCCCTGATGCAATTTTAATAATTCGGCTAGATCAAACCGACCCAAATAATTTAATCAGCCATTGGTCGTTATTATTAAAAGATCAGCAAATGACTTGGGACATTAAAGGCAACGATAAACAAACTATTTTACAAGCTGGAATTAACGATATAACAAATATTTTAGCCAAACAATTTGCCGTAACAAAAACGAATCAATTAACTAATACCATTACCATGACGGTAACTAATTTAAAAAATATTGGTGATTACGCCAAAGTGGTTCATTATTTAAATGGGCTTTCTGGGATAACTAATGTTGAAGTACAAAATGTTTCGGAAAATCAGGCAAAATTTAATTTAACTTTAAATATAGAAGTAGAAAATTTGCAACGCACGATTCAGTTGAATTCGATGTTATCACCCGTGGAATCAGATGAACCTAGTGATAACCAAACACCAGAAACAAATTTAACTTATGAACTCAATTAAGAGGACACACCATGACCGATCCACAACGCTGGCTAATTATTCTAAGCATTTTAATCGTTGGAGCTTTAGTTTATCTTTTAGCCCCAGTATTAACTCCATTTGTCGTAGCAATTTTACTTGCATATTTATTCAATCCGATTGTTGATTGGTTGGTGCGTTGGCATGTACCACGTATTTTAGCAGTTATCGTGGTATTTTTATTTATTATTTTTATCGTGATGTGCTTAATCTTTTTGATCGTGCCAATCATTGAACAACAAATTATTATTTTTGTTGGCCACCTTCCAATCATCGACAAATGGATCACCGCCACAATTATTCCATGGTTAAATAAATACATTACGATACCTTCGGATTTTAATTTAAGTCAATTTAAAGCTACTTTAGCTCAATATTTACCAGGCAGCGGAAGTCTCGTCGCCAAAATCTGGACGATGGTTTCGCATTCTGGCATAGCATTAATTAGTTTCTTCACCAATTTAATTTTAATTCCAGTGGTAACTTTTTATTTATTATGTGATTGGCATAAAATCACCACATCAATTAAAAATGCTTTGCCCATTCATTCAGCGGAAAATATCACCGGCATGTTAAAAGAATGCGGCATAGCTTTGTCTTCATTTTTTCGCGGTCAATTATTGGTAATGGTTTGCCTTGGCATGGTCTACGCAATCGGTTTAGGCCTGGTTGGTTTAGATGTTGGAATTTTGATTGGAATATTCGCCGGAATTTTAAGTATTGTTCCTTATCTTGGATTTATTTCTGGATTGATCCTAGCATTATTGGCAACCATCACACAATTTCATGATTGGACGCATATTTTAATGGTGCTAGGGGTATTTATTATCGGTGAAATTCTTGAGAGTTTTGTTTTAGTTCCTTCTTTAGTTGGCGACCGTGTTGGCTTGCATCCGGTAATTGTAATTTTTGCTTTACTCGCTTTTGGAAAATTATTTGGTTTTGTTGGCGTATTATTAGCGGTGCCAGCTTCAGCGGTAATTGTAGTTTTATTAAGACATTTATACTTTGGATTAAAAATTAGAAATTTATGACTACTTCGCAATTAACTTTAAGTATTAATTTACGCGATCACGCAACCTTCACCAATTACTTTGTTGGTGATAACAAACAACTAATCGCCAATTTGCATACTATGGCGAATGGTCGCGGCGATCAATATTTATATTTCTGGGGAAAATCTGGCGTTGGCCGCACCCATTTATTACACGCATGTTGTCATAATGCAAGCAAACGCAAATTACCTAATTTTTATTTATCGCTAAAAAACATCAATCAATTACAACCATATATTTTAGATGGCTTAGAAACCATGCATCTGGTATGCATCGATGATATTCAGGCGATTGCTGGAATTCACGCATGGGAAGAAGCTTTATTAGATTTATTTAATCGCTTGCAAGATGAAAAGAAAAGATTACTTGTTGTTGGTGACGCCGCACCACAAAATTTAGGAATGAAATTACCTGATTTATCTTCACGCCTGCTTTCTGGAATAACTTTACCAATTACTGAATTAACCGATGTAGAAAAAATTCAAGCAGTAATGATGCATGCTAAAAATCGTGGAATAATTTTGCCAATTAATGTCGCCAAATTTTTATGGCGCCGCTGGCCGCGCGACATGCATTCGTTGTTTAATGCGTTAGATGAACTCGACCAAGCGTCCCTACAAGCCAAACATAAATTGACTATTCCGTTTGTGAAGTCAGTATTAGGGATTTAGCTTTTTAACCTAAAATTCCTTTGCGAAAAAAAGTATCAGAAGTTTGTGTCTGCTCATCACTAAGCTTTCCCCTATCATTTAAAACAAGATCAAACACAACTTTATGGCCAACTTTTACAAAAAATGGGCTTTTTTTAATATCATCTTCCAAATTTTTTATACTATCTCGTAACACCTTTTCATAGAAATTGCGTTCCTCGATTGGTAATTTCTGTAATTGTTCATGTATTTTTGATCCACTTAATTTCTTAACCAGACGTTTTTTAAACCGTATATTTCTAATACCAGGTGGAAGCATTGATAAAACAACTCTATCATAAATTAAATCATTATCTTCGGGAAAGAAAAAATTCCGCAATGGCCTGATATTAAGCTCATACAATATGTGCTTCATAACAAAAAGATTGGCGCGTGTTTTCTTTATTTTGTTAACCAAAACTGTTAAAGTTTCAGATAATTTGGTTTTTCTAAATCTCTTCAAGTTATCACATGAAATGTCCACCTCATTAACTGATTCTTCTTGCCAAAACCCTATCGTTCTTTTAACAAGAGTTTCTAACTTATTAGGCTTAAACTTATCTTCAGAAAATAATTTCCAACTATGTTCACGTAATTTTTCTAAATGCTCACTTGCTTCATCAATAAGCGTACATATAAAATCATAATCTTCAACCGCAATATTCGCATGACATGGGCTTAAGAAAAACCGATCATACAGGCTCATTAATTTCTTTGCATTTTTTAAGTCATATTTTGGATACATTTTATATATTGCATCTATCAGCCTATTATAACTATAACCCGATAAAAGCCAGATAAATCACGGCCAGGCAGAATTAAATTGTCATTGTTATCATACATAAAATCACCTCTATGTGGCTAATCCCAGTTAGTTTTATTAAGTAAAACTTAGAGATTGTGTCGCTGGATCTCTGGGTTTTGTTGGTAATTCCGGTAATTCAATCTCTTTATTTACTAAGAAAGGAATGAGTTTTCTAGTTGCTGGACGAAAAAGTTCATTATTTTGCTCACTTGAAAACAAGCTAGCTATTTGTAGCTTCTCAAATGTATTCATGTAATGATATATAATTTTTTTGCAGCACTCAGTATCTTGAATCTGGTCTAATAATGATAATAAGAAGGTGACGAGATGCCTAGGTTCAACAGTTGGCTCGTTTTTCATGAGGCTGTCGATGATAATAGTGGCTGACTCGAAATTGAATGATAATTTTTTACCCAAATTCTCGACGCTTTTATAGATGTTTTCTTTTAATGAATTTTTGAAAAAGGAAGCAACGAATAACTTGGGAGAGAAAGGGAAGCTAAGCGATAATTTTATCTTAAAAAGATGCGCTTCTACATTCGAACAGACACTCAGGTAACGGTGTAATTTTAAATCTTGGTTTATCCTGTCGTTGTTGTAATAGTTGAGTACTAGGGAGTTTTCAGAGAGTTTAAGGCTCTCCATAAAACAGAAATTAATGGTTTTCTTTATTATCTCCACTGTGTGCGTTAGTTCTTTTGCGGATGGGTTATTTGATTTATTAGGATCGTTTTGATTTCGTTCTATAATATTTGCTATATATGATAGAACTATTGCAAGATTCATATAGTGGAAATTTTTTGACCCATATGATCCGAAGTTTATTAATAACTCAGGATTTTCGGATAATTTTTCCATGTAGCACTTTAAAAACAGATAGGCTTGGTCTAGTTCGGAATCCTCTTCGAGAATCATAAGTAAGAAAGAGCGTACTTTAACAAAATAACAATCTTTATTAGATCGAGATAGAGTTCGATTTGAGTCAACAAGTGCGCGATGTAGCTCTGCAAGTCCAGGGGCTTCAACAATTGTACTTGTCTCAGGAGGCACGATATATCCGAAGTTTATATGCAGTTGTATTCTAAGACCCATTAATTTGCTGGCGCCACTGAAGGTATGTAGTTCTCCTACATATCCAAGAAATTTTTCCAATATTTTCCTGTAAGTTGTTCCTTCAAAGTAGTTAATTGTCTTTTTAGTGTGAATATCATCTTCGAGTTTCTTTAACACAATTTCAAGGTAGTTAATAATATTTTGTTCTGGTATCAGTTTTGAATGCATTTTTTTGCTTATGCGATAGAGTTGAAAAGCTATATCCCATGCCTGTGTGCGATAAGCTGAAAAAACTTGGTTTGTATCTTTTATAAAAAAGAGAATTGTTTCGAATGCTTCTGGATTGGTGTAAATCATTTCTAATAGGGTAGTGTATTTGAGCACTTTATTTAGTAAATGGTTGTAGTTATGTGGGGTTTCGCTTTTTAATTGAATTAAGATGTTGACAACATTTTGGCATAATTCTTTATTTTCAATGCATTTATCGATTTTATTGCCAAAAGTTTTATCAATTTTACTTCTCGATTTTTTATTAAGTTGTTCGTTTTGTGAGATGAATTCGTTATAAATGCTATATGCTTCTTCAAGGTTATTTGCTCGGCTGATATTGTAACAGCAAACTTCTAAGCTTAAATTGGCAGACGATGGCAAAGTCTTGCTTTCTATAAGCGGGCTAATAATTACGCAATAATCTTTTATATTGGAGGGGCTATTTTTTATTTCGCTAAGAGCTGGATAAATTTTCACTAGTTCATTTAATAGCTGCTTATTATCATGATCGTCATATTCTTTACTGAGGTGCTGCAAGATTTTGCAACATCTTTTAAATTTCCGTTGCTCCCATTCGCTATTCAATTTGTTGAGCAAGTGGATAAAAATTTTTTTTCTTATTGTAGCAACAAGTTTGACACCTGGTATTTTGGCTATAATCTTATATATTCTTTTGATAAAATTAGGGTGATTTTTTTTGATTCTATTATATAGTTCATTACTTAAGATATCTACGTGTTTATCATCATTTATTTCTGCTATTCTACCTAACCTTAATATAAGACTTAATATTTTTTCAGCTTCAGTGAACCTTTTTTGTTTCAAACTAGATTTTAAAAATACATCTCCTCTTGTTATTATTTTTGCGATATTACCGTCATTCTTTATTATTTCGGCGATCTCTTTAGTGGTTAGTTTAAGAGCTTCAATTAAAACGTAAATCAAAGTGAGTTTGTTAATATAGTGATTCTCTGAACTTATTTCATCTTTGGCAAAAAGTTCAATTTTTTTTGTCAACAATTCTTTGCCAAAATCTCTCTCGCGAAAAATTATTTCATAAAATTCATTGAAAAAACAGAGTGTATTATATTTTTTCTGTAAAGAAAGAAATATATTTACTTTTGTTTCAATATCTAGATCACTATTTTTAAAATGTTTTACAGGGATTGTGAAATCTGATATTTCAGCGTGTTTATATATAAAAGCAAGCACAGGAAGTTGTACGGTATGGGGTAGATTTTCTATTCTAGTTAGGATGTTTTCATCTATTTCTGTGATGTTTTTTATTTGTTCTATGTTTTTTCCTACTATAATAGTTACTGAACTTTCTATTATGTTTTTTATTGTAATATCCATGAACTCAGAGATGGATTGGTTTTGCTGGAAAAATTTTTTCAATCCTATATTCAATATATCACACACTCTAGCTTTCGATAAAGCATTTTGGTTTCCAACTATGTTGCACATATTGGCAATATCTGGGCGTTTTTTGTGGCCAGAATAAACTTTTTTGCAACAGGGACAATTTATATATTTTGATTGTCCTATCCACTCAATAATCATCTCGCTAAATGTATGATTACAGCCCAAAGTTACGGGGTTACCTGGAGTTGTATCACTTATAAATATATCAAGTGTAAGATTACAGGTAAGATTTTCTCTTATTTCTTCTATGATTTTTTGGTAATCTATTATTATTGATTTTCCAGTTGAGTCTTTTGGCCTATGAAACATTGTTTGTTCCTCAATTTTCTCCACGATAACTCGTTATAGAGCCACCAGTTTTATTAAAGCAAATTCGTTCTTTACAACCTACCAAATTTAAACCACTTTTGGTTTTAGTGGTTTTACTCTAGTATATAAATCGACATCTCCATTTATTCGACAAATTTTACCATTTCGTATTAATTGTAGCCGCAAATTCTTAACCGACATTTCCCATTTGGCTGGCAAACGCCACTATTTCGTTTCAATTATAGCTATTAATTCTTAAGGCAAGCTTAAGAAATCAAAAAATATTTGCTTTTTTTGCTGTTTTTTTTCACTTTTTTGTAAATTTTCTCCAAAAATCCAGTAATTTTCATATTTTTGTTAAATTTCAGCTGCAAATTTACATTGACACTTTCTAAACTTCGCTGATTTTATTGTATTTATCTTGAGTATTGGCGCTATCATTACCCAGGACATAATCGCAACCTCCTAATATTATTCAGGATTTTTTTAATTGTGGTACCTGTAACAATAAACTCGGCTACTTGAAACCTGACATATCTGGCGTGTTTGATTACTTTAGCACCAAGTTTGATTAATTTCTCACGCAGTGTTGTTAGCGTCCATCTGGCAATGGTTTTTGGTAATGCTAGAGTTCTTAGAAAATTACTAAGATTATATGCTAAGCCAAATAACTGTAATCTAACTTTATTGGCCACAAATCTACGACAAGAAAGCTTAGTCCATCTTACAGCATTTTTGCCTTCTTTAATCCATTGTTCAGCAGTGCCGCGCTTGTTGTAAAAATTGATTACTTTTTTAGCTTGCCAGCTTAGGTTGGTTATAACCCATTTCTACCACCAGTTTAAAATAGCACAAAATTTGACCATGTTTGGCGTGTTACGGCCAAATACCCCTATCATTTTAACTAATGTTTGCAGAAATCCACATATCAGCTTAACATTAATAATTGATGCTACGCAGAAGACGATTTTAAATGGCTTTGGCTTCTGCGTAACATCAGTTAATAATATTAATTTAATAATGGAGCACCCGCATGGATACGGTAAAAGTTCCTAAGGAATTTGAGCCCATATTTCGTAAAGCGCAAGAATTTGTTAGCGCGTATTTTGATAAAAGAACTTTTGACCCAACTAAAGGCACCATAGAAATTGCGGACGAAAGATATATTTTGGTTAGAGCCGCATCTATGTCCGTGGATTTTTTTGATACCATTAAAGAACTATACAAAGAAGAAGATGAATCAGTAGCACGAAATATTGCTTGGCAATTTTTATATGACATAGCCCATGCAATTGGTATGCAAGACGCCAGAAACTTTCACAAAAAAATGAATTTAAAAGACCCCATTGCCAAACTTTCGGCTGGCCCAATTCATTTTTCATATTCCGGTTGGGCATTTGTTGATATATTGCCTGAATCAAAACCAACCCCTGATGAAAATTATTACCTTATTTACGATCACCCCTATTCATTTGAATCTGATGCATGGCAAAAAAAGAAAAGAAAAAGCCAATTCCCTGTATGCATTATGAATGCTGGCTACTCCTCTGGGTGGTGTGAAGAAAGTTTTGGTATTCCATTAGCCGCAACCGAAATAATGTGCAAAGCCAGAGGCGATAAAGCCTGTAGATTTATCATGGCACCTCCTACTAAACTTGACATGTATATTGACGAATATGCTAAACAAAAACCACAATTAAGAAAAAAAATTACTAAATACAGCATACCTCGTGTTTTCCAAAGAGAAAAAATCGAATTAAAATTAAAGCGCCGCATTGAATTTGAAAAATTTATTACTGAAATTTCTAAAATTGTAGCTACCAGCAAACCAGAAAACACTGATAAAACTATCAATGCGATTTTACAACAAGCCGGTAAATTTACTGGGGTTGGTCGAACTTGTGTGGCAAAATTTTCGGATAATATGGATCACATCCAAACCATTTATGAATGGGTGGATGAAAGCAACCACATCAAACCATTAATCAAGCAACTACAACACGTATCCACCAAAACCTACCCCTGGTTTACCAACAAGATATTAACCGAAAAATATCTATTAGTTACTGACGTCAACAAACTACCCAAAGAAGCCGCAAAAGAAAAAAAAGGTTGGCTACGTATAGGTTATAAATCAATGTTACTAGTTCCTATAATACGACAAAAAAAACGGTTTGGCTATGTATGTTTTGACGTCTATAAACAAATAAAGCATTGGGAGCCAGAAGATATTGATCTGCTACAAGTTGTTACCGAATTGATTTCACAAACATTAATTCAACAAACAAACTATCAAGATATGCAATATCGATTAGAATTTGAAAAAAAAGCTGGGCAAATTGCCAGCGAACTTTCCCGGTTGCCAATTGATAAAATTGACGCAGGAATTGATAGAACTTTAAGTTATCTAGCCAAACAACTTAAAGCTGATTGTGCAAATTTATTTTTATCCCCAAATAATAAAGGAAGATTCGAGTTGGCTTATAAATGGTGCACACCTAAACTGAAAAAACAAGCCTCAAATATACAAACAATCAAACTAGACAAGCTTCCATGGTTACGTAAAGAATTAAGCGCCGGAAAAATAGTATATTTTTACGATTTGCCTACCGAACAATCTGAATTTTTAAAGAAAAAGTGCAAAGAAAAATATTGCGAATGCCGCAAATTCTTTTGGGGATATAAAAAATCTCTGTCATTATTACTAATGCCGCAAATTTATAATAAAAAATTTATTGGTATTATTGAAATAGAAAGTGTCACCACAAAAAGAAAATGGTCTGATAGCGATATTGAATTGTTATCCATTATAAATGACATAATTATGCATGCTTGGAATAGAAAACAAACTGAAATTGCTGAACAAAAACACGCAGAAGAATTAAAAACTGCTTTGATTAATATGATAAAATGTTTTGGTTTATCGCTTGAACAACGTGATCCTTACACTGCCGGACATCAACAAAAAGTTTCACAATTAGCCGAAATGATTGCCAAAGAAATGGGCTTAGATGATTACCAAATTGAAGGAATAAAACTAGGCGCATTAATCCATGATATCGGCAAAAATAAAATACCTGCAGAAATTCTTAGTCGAGGCGGGGAATTAAGCGACGATGAATTTAATTTAATTAAAACTCATCCTGCCGCTGGATATGAAATCGTAAAATTACTGGAGTTTCCATGGCCAATAGATAAAATGATCTTACAACATCATGAAAGACTTGATGGTTCTGGTTACCCCAAGGGGCTGTCAGGCGATGATATCTCATTGGAAGCACGTATTTTAGCAGTTGCTGACATTGTCGAAGCAATATGCTCACAACGACCCTATCGCGCTGCATTAACTCTAGATTCTGCCATTAAAGAATTAAAAAGCAATCATGGCAAAGCTTATGATCAAAATGTTGTTAAAGCATTTATGCGCGTACTTAAGCGTGGCGAACTGCCTTTTGAATGTAAAAATTAAGATCTGATAAACAACTTTTTTAACTCGAACCAAGAACGGGTATTTAAAACATCCCTTGCGGAAAGCCAACCGCGACGAGCCTGATCAATTCCATAATGCATATATTCTAGAGTCGCAGCACTATGCGCATCGGTTGCAATGGAAATTTTAACCCCGCTTTCTTTAGCCATTTTGCAATGTACATCGTCTAAATCCAATCTATCCGGTTGCGCATTCAGCTCCATGAAACATCCACGGTCTTTTGCCTCCCACATAATTTTTTCTAAATCAATTTCATACGCATCACGTTGATTAATTAATCTCCCCGTCGGATGCGCTAAAATATTAAAATATTTATTATCCATCGCACGCAATATTCGTTCGGTTTGTTTAGCACTTGATAATTTAAACTTAGAATGAATTGCACCGATTACAAAATCTAATTCTTTTAACACATCATCTGACAAATCTAATTTCCCATCTTCTAAAATATCACATTCAATTGATTTTAAAATTTGAAAGTTTTTAAGTTTCGGGTTTAATTTATCGATTTTTTTAATTTGTTGCAATAATTGTTTTTCGTTCAACCCATTGGCAATGGTTAAATGTTTTGAATGCTCAGTGATCGCAAGATATTTATAACCTAATTTTTGTGCCGCACGCACCATTTCTTCAATTGAATTTTGCCCATCACTCACATTAGTATGGCAATGCAGATCTCCTTTAATGTCTTTTAAGGTAATTAATTTTGGTAATTTATTTTTAAGGGAAACAGCAATTTCTCCACGATCTTCACGTAATTCCGGTTCAATATACGATAAATTAACGCACCTATACACTTCTTTTTCAGTTTTACCAGCGATACATTTTTCGCCTTTAAATACTCCATATTCGTTGATTTTTAAGCTTTTCTGTTGCGCAAGTTTACGCACTTCAATATTATGTGCTTGCGATCCGGTAAAATATAACAATGCCGCGCCATAACTTTCCTGCGGTACTACTCGTATATCTACTTGCAAACCAGAATGTAATTTAACCGTAGCGCGAGTTTCTCCTTGTGAAACCACACTTTTTATTCCATCATATTTAAGCAAACGCTGCATCATGTGCGAATTTTTACTTTTTGTTACCAAAATATCAAGATCGCCCACCGTTTGTTTACATCGACGAAAACTTCCAGCAACAATTACTTCTTTAACTCCAGGAATTTTTTGCAAGAATTTTACCAAAGAATCAGCAAGCATTGAAGCATCCACCAATTTTAGTCTTTTTTTTTCACCGGTTTTAAATTTTGCAAGCGCCTTCTCAATTTTTTCTTGGGTTTTTTCACCAAAACCTTCTAATTTAGCCACTTTGCCTTGCTTGATTGCTTTTTTTAAGTCAGAGATATTTCTAATTTTTAATTTATCATACAAAATTTTTACTCGTTTTGGCCCAAGATCTGGAATACGCATCATATCACTTAATGCTTTAGGTACTTTTTTTCTAGTTTGTTTTAACAAAGGAAGTTCGCCAGTTTTAACTATGATAATAATTTTTTCTGCTAAGTCTTCACCAATTCCCGGAAATTTAGTTAAATCTTCTTCCTTCTTAATTAGATCCGTTGCCTCATGCGATAAACTTTTAATTAGCCTTGCCGCATTACGATATGCGCGGATCCGAAATGGGTTTTCATTTTTGATTTCCAAAAGATCAGCCAATTCATTAAATTTTTCTGCAATTTCTGCGTTATGTACTTTCATCCATCACCCCATAAAAACCCTTTCCCGATAATATTTCAGCTCCTCAATTGAGTCATAAATATCACTTAACGCTAAATGTTTTGATTCTTTATCAAACTCAGGAACTTTTCCCACATACCAGCGCAACACCAATTCTTTTACCGCCGACACATCCAAATTACGATAATGAAAAAATGCCTCTAGTTTCGGCATATATTTATATAAAAATCGACGGTCCACACAAATACTATTACCACACAACGGCGATTTGCCCGGATTAACATATTGTTGTAAAAAGCTTATGGTTTGTTGTGTCGCTTGTTCTTCGTCGATGCTACTTTGTTTTACCCGCTCAATTAAACCAGATTTGTTATGTTGTTTGGTATTCCACTCGTCCATATTATCCAACAATTTATCTGGTTGACGAATCGCCAAAACCGGTCCTTCAGCAATTATATTTAATTGTGAATCGGTAACAACGGTTGCAAGCTCAATCACCCGATCTCGCGCAAAATCCAACCCGGTCATTTCCAGATCCATCCACACTAAGTTTGTATCTTTATCAACCATTTTACACGCCTCCATTTTAATCTTTCGAATTCCCCATTATCCTGTTAATATTAAACCCAAAGCAACTAAAAAGGAATTACTTATGCTAATCGACATCATCTGCATTATTATTGCCTATCTCTTAGGCTCAGTTTCCAGCGCCATTATTATTTGTAAATTATTTGGTTATGCTGACCCGCGCACGTTAGGCTCTGGCAATGCCGGTGCAACCAATGTTATGCGCGTGGCTGGTAAAAAATTAGCCATTCTTACCCTGGTTTTTGATGTATTAAAAGGTTTTGTCGCGGTAATGATCGCACGCACCTTGGGATTGGACAATTTTCTGCTTGGTGTGGTCGCATTGGCCGCTTTTCTCGGTCATCTTTACCCAATATTTTTTAAATTCAAAGGCGGCAAAGGAATTGCAACTGGGCTTGGCGTAATGTTGGCGTTGTCCCTCTCACTTGGCAGCGCGGTAATCATAACTTGGTTTTTAATCGCCTTGATTTTCCGTTACTCATCATTGGCGGCTTTAATCGCATTTATTTTAGCGCCGATTTACGCTTTCTTTTTAACGAACCGCCAATATGTTATCGCGTTATTTGTTATAACATTATTTATTTTATGGAGTCATCGCGCAAATATTCGCCGTCTCGCGCAAGGAATCGAACCGAAGATTCGATAGATTACTCCACTCCCGGCAACAAAGGCACGAATCTAACTGGATCTAGAAGCTGCTTTTCTAGGCCTTCGGAAGTTTTAGTGATTAACAATAATTCTTGATTTAAAAATTCACCGACTGGAATTACCATTCTGCCGCCAATCTTTAATTGCTCAATCAAAGTTTTTGGAATTGTTAAAGTCGCAGCGGTTACCATAATCGCATCATACGGCGCGTGTTCTTCCCAACCCAAATAACCATCACCATAATGTAATTTTACATTTTTGATTTTTAATTTTTGTAAACGTTTTTTAGCTTGTTCGTATAACGTGCGAATGCGCTCTACCCCATAAACTTCTTGTGCGAGTTCTGCTAAAATCGCGGCTTGATAACCAGAGCCAGTGCCAACTTCTAATACTTTATGCATAGCTCCAGATGAATGCAACGCCTCAGTCATGCGCGCTACAATATAAGGTTGTGAAATGGTTTGTTGACATTCAATTGGCAAAGCAATATCAGCATACGCTTCAGGTTGATATTCGTTTAATACAAAAATTTCGCGTGGAATTTTTTTTATTGCAGCTAATACGGCAGTATCGCGAATGCCAAGCGCTTGCAACTCGCGCAACAAAATTTCCTTTTGTTTTTGCGTTGGTTTCATTAGCCTTTAGTTTTCTCAGCCAGCATCGCTTCCAAATCTTCAATGTGCCGCAAAGTAATATTAAATATCGAACCCAAAAATCCAGCACGCACATTACGTCCAACCAATCGATGCGCAGCAATACAAACATCATCCGCTTGATAGGCTTCAAAAGAAAAACAATCTTTAGATTTTTGCATTGACTTATGCGGAACTGCGCGCACCGCATCTTTAACTCCATGTTTAATATCTCTTCGGCGCCCACGCTCCATTAATTTAAGTTCACGATTAATTTCTTTCATTAAAACTTTTGCTTCATTATCATAACAGACAACTTTATAACTTGCTGGATGCATTGGCGTCACTGACGCCAAATATTGAATTTCATATTGCATGATAATTTCTCCCAATAATTATTTTACAAATAACGAAGTCAATAAAGAACTAGCTCCCGTCCAAAAAATACTAACTCCAATTAGTAAAATTATAATCGCAAAAACAAACATAAAAATAGTTATTCCGCCCTCGCCTAATATTTTTTTAATGTATGGCGCAAAACGGCAACATAATGCCACCAAAATAGCTGCGGTAATAATTCCTAAAATCGCCGCAATATTCTCCAAACTGTTTATCTCAAAATTATTTACACTAATAAATGTTGCGATCGATAACATCACCGCGAGCGTTCCACCTCCTACCGCAAAAGGCATGGTAATCGGGTAAAATATTCTTTTGGCTAAAGATTTAGTTTGATCTAGTGTTTGCGCAGTAGTTTGTTCGGTGTTTAACATTCTCCAACCCATCACAAACACCAACATGCCACCAACCACGCGAACATAATCTATGGTTAAACCAAAAAATTTTAAAACTGCTTCACCGGCCAATAAAACCACCACTAAAACCAATACAATATTACAACCTAAAAGAATTGACGCTCGGTTAAGCGCACGATTATCCGCACTAGAAACAAAAGTTAAAAAAAACAACGACACCGCGATTGGATTAATGATTGGAATCAAATCGGTAACCGTACGTAAATAAATATTAGCAAGGTGTTGCAACACAATATTTTTCCTTTATTTGTTTTGGTTGTTAAGCAGACTCTTATTTTCGTCGGATTCAGCACCTGTACCTGCTCCTGCTCCTCGTTTAAAATCTATTGCCTTAGAAATTTTAATTTCAACCGGCTTGCTAAATAGACCCAATAATCCACAGCAACAACTATCTGTCTGCGGTTTTCTTTTATATGTGCTAGATTCAGGAAGGTCAACTTTCGACCGCTTTTTGTTATGTTTACCAATAAAACTCATAACTAATCTCCTATTATTATTTTATATTCACTACGCAATTCATCTAACGTAATCTGCAGCTTTTGCTTAGCAAATTCGTTATGCGTAATTCCAAGTTTAACTTTTAATTCACCCTGCTCTACAAAACACGGAAAAGAAAAAATTAATCCTTCGTTCACATTATACTCGCCAACCGAACATTTGGCTACTGAAAAAGTCTCCCCAGCAGGAGTTTCATGCGTTAAATTATACACCGTTGCAACAATTGCATTCGCTGCCGAAGCGGCAGAGGATGCGCCACGCGCTTTAATAATTTCAGCTCCGCGTTGTTGTACCACACGAATAAAATCTTGTTGCAGCCAATTATGATTGGCAATTATTTCCGTTGCAAGCCTACCATTAATCTTCGCATGATAAAAATCCGGAAATTGTGTGCTTGAGTGATTTCCCCAAATATTCATATTGGTTATATCACCTACCGCAACGCGCGCTTTTAATGCAAGTTGCGCAATCGCGCGCTTTTCATCGAGCATTGTCATCGCATAAAAACTTTTCCGAGGAATGTCCGGTGCGTTTTGCATGGTGATCAAGCAATTGGTATTGCATGGATTACCAACCACCAATACGCGTACATTACTTGATGCGTAGTCGTTCAACGCACGCGCCTGGCGCACAAAAATTTCGCGATTGATCGTCAACAAATCGCCGCGTTCCATTCCAGCTTTGCGCGGCACGGCGCCAATCAATAATGCCCAATTTGCATCCCGCATCGCAACGTTTACATCATCGGTGCAAATAATATTACGCAACAAAGGAAACGCGCAATCCTCTAACTCCATCTGC
>Ga0114923_10000798_pt1 | contig 22926 bp, 25 predicted proteins | sample SumtaG_FD_89578 | JGI IMG/M metagenome (GOLD analysis project Ga0114923, IMG submission 89578) | Deep subsurface microbial communities from Indian Ocean to uncover new lineages of life (NeLLi) - Sumatra_00157 metaG | ecosystem: Environmental > Aquatic > Marine > Oceanic > Sediment | place: near...
ATGGGGCTTAAGTCGTAATATAAATTAAGCTCTTCAAGTTGCGGGACATATCCAATCTTACTCAAGATTTTTGAGTGATTTTTCTTATGGGCAGGAGATAAATTTGCGACTTCCACCTGTCCTGTCCAATTTTTCTTATTAATTTGACAGGTTAAAACCCGTATTATGGTCGTTTTTCCCGCGCCTGATATACCAAAAAATCCTATAATTTCTCCTTCATTCACGTTAAAGGAGACATCATGAATAATCTTTTTATCTCCGAATTTAACATCCAAATTTTCTACTTTCACCACTATGTTGGTAACAATTTCAGTAATTTTTTACTTACACCTCATATCTTTTTTTATTAATTATTAGAAATGATATAACAACGAGGACCGCACTTATACCAAATAACCAAAAAAAATCAAATCCTAATATACCTTTACCTTTAGATAATATTCCTTTAACTATTGGCTGACCATGAGATAAAGGTAACATATAAGCAATTATCTGCAAGTAATCGGGCATTGATTCTATTGGCACAAACATACCACTCAACAGTATTATAACGATAAAGAATGCAAAAAACAATTGATTAGCTTCAGTTTTCGTCTTACTAACTGTACTAATGAACATTCCTAAACAAAGTCCAGCAAAACCTACCATATATAAAGCAAGGAACAAATCGACGACACTCCCCGCTATATAAAGACCATTTGCAATAGCGACGGAGAGAATAAAAAGTACTTGAAGGGCTAAAACTAATGCATAGACTATAAATTTAGAAAGAAGAATTTCTGATTTTCTTGCTGGAGTTAATAAAAGTCTCGAAATAGGTTTTTCTTGAACAACAACTAAAATAGTTAATACACTAGAGATACCAAAAATCATAAAAGGTAATAGTGAAACCATGCTAAAATTATAGCTTAAATTATAATTAGAGGGAATAGAATGTTCTTCATGCTCAACTAAAACATACTCGGGATCTAAATTGTTATCTTCTACAAAAATCTTAATTGAATCTTGTATAGCATTAAGTTTATCTTGAATATATGCTATATTAGAAGAATCTGGTATAATCTCTATTATCCCTGGATAACCTGTTAATAATAATTCCGTAAATTCTACCGGAATCACAATAATACATTCAATGTTACCGTCACGTAATTCAATTCTTGCTGTTTCCATGGCATATTCATCCTCCTCTGAACTAGCATTATAAAATTCAACGAGCTCTAATAATTTAGATTCCTCTACCGCATCAAGATACATGTCAGTATAATTATCCAATGTTGTTGTTGTCGAATAGTTATCTTGATTAACATATGTATTAGAATCATAACTGACTATCGAAACTCTCACAGGAATAATAGTTGAAGCACTTGTTGACATAAATGCAAAGAGCATAATGATTGCTGGAGGTAATCCAAGGGCTATTAACAAATTCACCTTATCAACTTTTAAGAGCCTAAATTCCTTTTTTATTTGCCATATTAACCTCATTAAACTTAATTTTACGTTCTTAAGAGAGGAGCCAGTTTCGACAGATTTGTTAGTTCTTACCAATTTTATATTAAACCTCCACCTTTTTAAATCTAAAAGCTATATATGCCATAAATACAAAACTTATCGCTATTAACCCAAGACTAAGAAAATGAAAATAATCAAGCGGGAGTCCTTTTAGAGTTATATCTATTATAAGAGGAATAGTATGACTTAAAGGTAAGCAATATATTATGATTTGCATTGCCAAAGGCAAAGCCTCAATATTTACAAAGGATCCCGAAAACATTAAAACAACAATAAAGAACATAATATATAGTTGATTTGCTACTTGCTCTGTCTTGCTAATTGATGAAATAAATAATCCCATACAAATTCCACAAAAACCTGTCAATAGCAAAACTAAATAAAGGTCGAAGAGAGACCCTAAACAATAGAGCCCAAAAATTGAAGATATTATAAAAATTTCTGTTACTTGCAGTATCATAACAATCGTATTAGCAATTAATTTACTTAAAATTATTTCATTTTTCGCTGTAGGAGTTAATAACATTCGTGGAAGTGGACCCTCGGATACAATAGACAAGGCAGTAAGATTCATTAATAATCCTAAAATGAGCATTGAGGCAATCGTAGCAAAGGCATAGTTTAATACTTGGGTTTCCCAGAACGGAACTTCATATTCCAAGTAAGGTGCCATGGTTGTAAAATTAGTTGTTTTATCTATTTCTACCCTAAATTTACCTATAGGTTCTTGTAGCGCAACCTCGATTGCTTCTTTTTTTTGTAAATCTGAACCATCAACGTAATAGATAATAGTTGTATCTGTATCATTGGTAACAGTTTCAGAAAAATCCTCTGGTAGTATTAAAAAAACGTCAATGATCTCATTTCTCAGCAACTCGACACATATATCATGTAATTTCTCATAATCATCATCATCCTCAGATTCGAAATCATCATACAGCCCCCAAGAATCACAATCATCCTCAACGACCTCTATGAATATCTCATCATATCCAGAGGTATTATTAATGCTTTCACTACAATGTTCTTTATCGCGGGTAATAATAGCGGCATTAAAATGTTCAGTAGGCCCACCGCCACTTGTTAATCCAAATATAACAATTAATATAATTGGAATTATGAATATTAAAACTAAAGTTCGCTTATCTGATTTGATCCTTCCAAATTCTTTGCTAATTAGCCCAGAGAGATACATATAGCATTACAAGTTGAAATTCTTTAATTATCAATAGTATTTCTTTTAACTAGTATTAAATAGTATACTTTAGTTTTTTAAAATTAAGATTTCACAAATGGATAATCTGATATTGCTTTTTGAGAGTTCAATAGAAAGAACATAAGAGTAAAAACAGAAAAAAATAGTTAAATTTGATATAATTCTGACGATAAATATCTCTCTCCTGTATCGCAGACAATAAAAACTATATTTTCATCCTTATTAAAATCTTTCGATGCTTCGAAAATTGCTGCCCATGCGTTGGCACCTGATGAAATTCCGGCAAATATACCCTCCATTTTCGCCAATTTCCTTGCTGTGTCGATAGCATCTTCATACTCAACTTGAATGACCCTATCGTAAATACTAGTATTGAGAACCTCGGGGATAAAACCCGCTCCTATACCTTGTATCTTATGTGGTCCCGGATCCCCACCTGATAATACTGGAGACCCCTTTGGCTCAACAGCATATACTTTTAATCGTGCACCTACTCGATCTTTTAAGATTTCACCTACTCCTGTAATTGTTCCTCCAGTACCCACTCCCGCTACAAACGCATCAACTTGCCCTGCTAAATCATTAAAAATCTCTTTTGCGGTTGTTTTGCGATGAATCTCTGGATTTTCTAAATTCTTGAATTGTTGAGGTATGAATATATTTCCTTTTTCCTTAGATAGTTCTTCTGCTTTAACAATTGCGCCCTTCATACCTCCCGATGCAGGAGTTAATATTATTTCTGCACCAAATGCTTGTAATATTGCCCGTCTTTCTACAGTCATAGATTCTAGCATGGTCAATATCAATTTATAATCTTTTGCTGCACAAACCATTGCTAAACCGATACCAGTATTTCCTGAGGTTGGCTCTACGATAACGGTATCTTTATTTATAATACCCTCTTGTTCTGCTTTTTCAATCATAGACATAGCTATCCTGTCTTTGACGCTTCCGCCTGGATTAAAAAATTCGCACTTCGCATAGATATTAGGTTTAACATTTTCGGTTATTCTATTTAATTTTATCAATGGAGTATTTCCAATTGTTTCAATTATATTATTATAAGCTCCCATAACATCACTTTAAATTTTGATTTTAATATTTTTATAATTCTTCCAAATTTATTAAATCCCTGCCCCATAATCTCCATAAAAAATTTCATATTTATCCTTTCTTTCAGAACTGGAATCTAGGACCCTTTTCTCTAATTCTCTAATTCTTTCGTCTAAAGTTTCTAATATTAGTGAAATAGGATCGGGCAAATCACCGTGTCTTAGATCTATTCTCTCAATTTTTTCACCAATTCTTGAGACAATTTTACCAGGAACTCCAACTACTACTGAATTAGGAGGAACATCATTTACTACTACAGAATTAGCTCCAATCCTTACATTATCACTAACGGTGATAGGCCCTAAAACCTTTGCTCCAGTCCCTATTACAACATTATCTCCTATAGTTGGATGGCGTTTTTCTTTTTTTATTGAAGTTCCACCTAAAACCACACCCGAATAGATTGTACAATTATCTCCAATTATTGTTGTTTCTCCTATCACCACTCCACTACCATGGTCTATAAAAAATTCACTTCCAATTTCAGCCCCGGGATGTATTTCGATACCTGTTAGCTCTCGTGCAATATCTGAGAGATATCTTGGAATAAATGGCATCCCTATACTCCAAAAGAAATGTGCGATTCGATATAGTAGTACGGCCTTTATTCCGGGATAACTCGTTAAAACCTCAATAAGTGTATTTGCAGCAGGATCTTTATTAAAGGCAGCACTCACATCTGAAATGAAAAAATTCAATATCCGGGTTAAAAAACTATCTATTTCACCATGATCTAAACTACTGATTTCAAATTTCATATCTAGAACACACTCGGCACAAGAGGGGCCTTCCAGCTGTTCTTTTTGAGTTAAGTTCTTCCCACATCTTAAACAGTGAATAAATTTTTCCATTTTAAATCAACTATTAAATAAATTTAGAATATTTCAATTATATTCATTAAAATTTTAGTATTATCTCTTAAAAATAATTTGTGTTTTTAAATAATAAATGTTGAATAGAAGCTGGACGTTTTAGATATTAAATTTCATTATTGAGCAAAAGGTCTAAATGTGTAAGGACAACTATATTAAACGTCTTTAATTATTATGTATTAAAATATAAGGGATTATTATGATTAGAACAGTTGAACAATATATAGAAAGCTTGAGGGATGGTCGTGTAGTATATTATCTTGGAGAAAAGGTAAAAGATGTAACAACACACCCCCTACTTCGAAAAATGGTAAAGATTGGAGCCATGGACTGGGTTCTTACCAATGACCCAAATCAACGAGATCTCTTTGTTACCAAAAATGAAGAGGGAGAAGAAATACATTTCCTATGGATGCAGCCCAAGTCAAAAGAAGATTTGTTGAGACGCCGTAAAATTTATCTGGAAGGTACTCAACAAGGAGGCGTACTCCTTCATTGCGTAGGTGTTGATGGACTTTCAGCAGCAAGAGTACTCGCTGAAAAAATGGATAAAAAACTGGGAACGAACTATCTTGAACGAGTTGAATCATATCGTAGATATTTGCAAAAAACTGATATTGGTGTTTGTGGGGCAATAACAGATGTCAAAGGAGATCGAAGTCTTCATGCTTCCGCACAAAAACAACATAAAGATTTTTATGTAAGGGTGGTTGAGAAACGTGATGACGGTATTATAGTAAGAGGAGCTAAATTCCACATAAGTTTAGCTGCAATTGCAAATGATGCCATTGTGTTACCATGCCGTGCTCATGCGGAAAAGGATAAAGACTATGCTGTAGTTTTTGCAACACCTATGAATGCTAAAGGAATAAAAATTATTAATTCAGAACCTGAAATTAGAGTCAGAGATACTGAAGAAAATATCTGGGATTATCCCGAGTCAGCTCACGTTGGTGCAGGTGATACTGAAGCATTGATTATCTTTGATGACGTTTTTGTGCCTTGGGAAAGAGTATTTATGTGCGGTGAATGGCAATATTCCCAGGATATAGCTCGACTTTTTGGCACATTTCATCGACTTTTTGGAAGTTCCCGCATGGTATCCACTTATGAAACACTTACCGGTGCAGCAGCGTTAATGGCTGAGTATAATGGATTAATGAAATATACTCATATTCGTAATAAGTTATCATGGCTTGCACAAACTACAGAAACCTTTAAAGCATTGAGTTTAACCTCCTGTATGTATCCTGAAAAGTGGCCTGAATCCGATATTATGTTTCCTAACCTGATGTTTACCAATACAGCTAAGTATATATTCGCAAATAGCTTTCATCAAGCAGTGAAATTAGCGCAGGATATCTGCGGAGGCATTGCAGCTGATCCTATTTCCTTTAAGGATTGGAATAATTTAGAAGAGCGCCCCTATTTAGAAAAATACTTTGGTGCTAAAGCGGGAATACCAACTGAACATCGACTTCGAGCAGTTCGCCTTATACATGACATCACGAGCGGTCGACATGGAACCATGGAAATTCATGCTGAGGGATCACTAGCAGCCCAGCAAATGATGAACTTTTTCGCTGCTGATTGGGATTTATATAAAGCATCAGCAAAGAGGAGAGCTGGTATTCCAGGTTGGGAAAAACATAAATTTTTCGGCAAACTTCCAAACTATGGGGATTTAGTTGAATCCAAAATGCCCCCTATAGATGAATCCTATGATGTTTGAAATTAATGCAATCTTAATATAAATCTAAATTTTTTCCTTTTTTTTACTATTTTCTTACTTTTTACGTTATATTCTTATTATAAATATTAAAAATATTGAATTATGAATTATCTAACTTACACTCTTTAATGCTTTCCTTCTTGTTACGTCTTTTAAGATTAATTCCTTAAATTCATAATTATCATCATCAATGAACTCCCAAAATTCTTCATAAATTTCTTCAAGGGACATTTCATTATTTCCCATAACTAAGGTTTCCCTCTTCTTTTCATCTAAAATGGGATTTGTATTATTTTTTGGTTTGTATTCGAGGTAGTTGCCCTCTAAGATTAGGTTATCATAAAAATCACTGTCTACATTATTTAGAGTATCATAGTCTTCTTCAGTAGTTTTGGTAGTGGCGTTTTCTTGCTTAATTTCAAAGTCTACCCTTTGATAACCGCGAACTTTAAATTGTTGATCAACAAATGCTTGAAAATGATGGTTACATACCAAGCCGTTTGGAACAGATATTGTTGTCAATTGTCCTGATTGATTTAAAATTGATTCTGGCAATTTTAACTCTTTTTTTGATTTACAAGTTGGACAAATGAGTTGCACTTGATTATTTACAGATGTTGCATTCATTTTTTATAGTATCCTCGAAACTAAATCCCTGTCTTATTACGTATTTCTAGATGTATATATAAAAATGACTGGATTTTTGAGGAACAAGGTAGATCTGAGAATACTAATCTTTAATGTTTATAGTTTATTTCATTAAGTATAAATTTATTTTCAATTTTTGTAAAAAAAATATAGAATGGAACTTAATGACAGATTTAGAATTCTTTTTTGACCCAAAGTCTATCGCGATTATAGGTGCATCAGACACACCCAAGTTTGGATATACCACTACAAAGTACCTTTTAAATTCAGAGTTTAAAACATATCCCGTACATCTATATAAACCTGAAATTATGGGACACAAAGCTTATAAGAACATTAATGATATTCCAGATGATATAGAATTAGCAATAATTTTGGTACCTAATGAAAGCACATTACAAGCGATAAAAGATTGTAGAGATAAGGGAGTGAAAGGAATAATTATTGAATCCGCTGGTTTTGCTGAAACAGGCGTTGAAAAATATACGAATATACAAAATCAAATTGTAGAAATAGCAAAAGAATCAAAGATTCGCATGATTGGTCCAAATTGTATTGGTTTAACTAATTTTAGTAACCAATTTACAAGTACAGAAGTAAATTTTGATAATACATTGAAAGGAAACGTCGCCATTATTGCACAATCTGGAATCTTAGGAAATGCAATGGTAGATTGGGCATCAGATGCAAAAGTTGGTTTCTCTAAAGTTATAACATTGGGAAATAAAATTGATGTAGATGAGGTTGATCTGCTGGATTATTTAAATAACGACTTTGAAACAAAAGTAATAACTCTTTATTTAGAAGGTACAAATAGAGGAAAAGAATTACAACAAATCCTTAAACAAATGAAAAAACCCGTATTGATTGTAAAAAATGGTCGAAGTGAATCAGGCTCAAATGCTGTAAAAAGCCATACTAGCTCGATTGCGGGGAATGACAAGATTTATGAAGCGCTTATAAGACAGCATCCAAGTGCTTTTAGACTTGATGATTTTTATGAATTATTTAATGTTGCTCATGTGTTTTCTACCCAACCTCTTCCAAAGGGTAAAAATGTCGCAGTAATAACTGGTTCTGGAAGCTTAGGTATTAAAGCTTGTGATGAGATTGAAAAACAGGGGTTATCTCTAGTACAATTAAAAGAAGAAACTATTGAAAAAATAAAAACCGTATTGCCAAGTTGGGTTTCAATTAAAGGAACAATAGATTTAGGCCCATCTCAATCTACAACTTTTGAATCCTCACTAAAGGCAGTATTGAGTGATGAAAACGTACACAGTCTTTTATATATATTCTGTGTACCAAGAGGTCCTTTACAAGCTATGAATCTACCAGTTTCTCCTTATTTTAGACTTATGAAAAAATTAAGCAATGAATATAATAAACCGTGTGTATGGGTGGTTTTTGGCTCTCATTGGGTTTTTAATTATGTAATGGAATCAGCAAAAAAGGTTAAATATGAGATTCCCGTGATGAAGCGAACAGATCATGCTATTAAAGCATTTAAGCTGATGTATGAATACGGACAATTTTTGGATAATAAAAAAATTTAGTTTAAAAAATTAATATAAAATTTTTATGTTCATCATTCATTCTTCTTTTTATGTCATATTTAGAAAAAAATTTGGTGAAGTAAGATCAGCTACCTAGAACGAACTATAAAATGGTGGATGTCCAATAGGATCCTTGGAGGTATTCAAAAACTAAAAAAAAAAGAATACATAATTTTCACCGGAATAATCTTATTAATAACATCAGTAAACACAGTACTATCTATATTATACCATCTTAATATATTCCTTGGCTTGGAATTCATTCGAACCATGCTTATTTTCGAGATGTTCATTGCGTTTGCTATAATTATATCTGGAATTCTGATAGGAAAGATTAAGAATTTTATCTTATATATTATAATTTTCGGAATTGTACTGATATTTTTCGGATTTGCCTATTTCTCTATTGAATGGACCTATAGCCAAGCCACTTTTACAGTGTTCAAATTCCTATTCTTCTTTGCATGGATATTAATATCATCGATTTCTTTATTCTTTCTCACGTTGTATTTTTTTACTTCTTTTCCAAAGAAAGTCATTACACTGGGTATGCCAAAGGAACATATTTTCTTCGGACGCATACTTAAATTGGTAGGGTGGATATCAATACCGTTATATATTTATATGATTATTCAAGGAGATCCATCAAGTCTAGTATTTGGTGTATTAGGAATAATAAATGCCTTGCTTGTGTTAAGATTGATGCGGAGAGCACCTAAAAAAGTTGAGAAACGTCCCGGGATGGTAAATTTTGCTACTGCTGTAGGATTTTTCAATATGTTCGTGTTTTATCATTTAATAATGAGTTTTACTTATGCCAGTGAAAACGCATTTTCATTAGTATTAGAAATTGTAATGCTTTTAATAGGTGTGCTATATTTGGTTCAAACTTTGACAAGAAGAATCTCAGAGTCACCCGATCGTCCTATACCTTTTGAAAATCCAGTTCAATTCCAATCTAGAATCTATTTTACTTCAAAGATGAAGAAAATATTTGGAGAACGAGGGCTGGTAATAATAATACTAGGTTTAGCGCTTGGTTATCATATGGTTTATCTAGATGCATTCTTTATAGGTGATGTATTTATATCAGAAATTCCAATATTATCTACATTTGTAAACCCAAACATAAAAATAAGTGATTTATATCATAGATTTTATCTACTCGTTTCTTTTTTTATGATATTAATCGCGTGGTTTACTTTTAAAACATCGAAGCGCTTTAAAGGATTCATGGTCGACAAATTCACACTTCAGCAAGTTCTGAGATATATCGGAGGATTTTTTACAGAGACAGAAGAAGGTGAAACTCCATTCGAAGTTGGCGTTCAAGCGGTTGGGAAAAGAATTAGAGATGAGATCAAAAATTTAGGCGATAAATGGCAAAATATGCTGAAAGATAAAAATAAACCTGAATAAAATAGATAATTTAATATAATTTTTTTTTTCCTTATTGTTTTTTATGACAAAAACTGAAACTTACGACATAATTAAAACAGAAAATGCCAGAGTTTCAATATTACAAACCAGTCATTTTACTATAGGTACTTCACCTTACTATGCTCATCAGCATGGACTTGCTGTTGATATATATCAAAATCTCTCATTAGAAAATTATGATGTAGTAAGCCCAATTTCGGGTAAAGTTATAAAAGCAAAGAAATTGATTGCACCAAAGGCAAAATTTAAGGGTGGAATTGATAATGATTATATAACAATAGTTCAGAATATTGATGATACAGAACTTGTCTATAAAATTTTACATGTCAACCCTAAAGTCCAGGTCGGTGATCTATTAGAAATAGGTGATTATATCGGAACTACCATACGGAATGGGTATTTTGCTTATTGGTCCAGTCCTCATCTACATTTAGAACTAAGACCACATGATGATGCAATTCGAGCAAGGGGAGGTAAAGACTTTTCTCTTAATATTGAGAAAAACAAGAAGTTAGAAAAATCTATTAACAAAAATCAATTTAATGAAATTCCATTAGAAATTCATTCTGTTTATCCTGAATTTTTACTTGCTAAACTTCCTACTAAATATTATCATTTAATTAAACCATTTTATGGTATTAAAGGGAATACAGGTAATATGAATTGCATACTAGATGGTGGGATTCCTCATTATAAATATGGTACAATAATCTCCCAACAAGAGTCTATTATGGACTCCTTTAATTCAGTTTATTTTGGACAGCATGAGATCGGAAGTCTTCAGGAAGTTCGGGGCAATTTTGGATTCGTTAACTTCAACCATGTAAAATTTTTACTGAATAATGAAGAAATTCGAGGTATCTCTCTATTTTTGGCTAATTTCCCACCTCTCATAAAATTGATCCCCTATGATAAAAATCTAAAATCAAGTAATTTAGAAACTACACAATATCTAAGTATACTCTCAAGGGCAAAACCTTAGTCATAGAAAAGTTTGAAGTTTTTCTTAATTAAATTTGATTTTATTAAATATTGATTAAACAATTAAATAGTAGACTAGACTAATTATAATGGAAATCATTTTTAAATAAAACAAGAGGTAATTTAGTTCAATATGTCAAATAGCAAACAATTTGCAATAGATATGGAAAATATATCAAAAACCTATATCTCTGGTGAAGTTAAAGTTAAAGCCCTTAAAGATATAGATTTACATGTAAAAAAAGGAGAGCGAGTAGTAATTTTAGGCCCTTCAGGTTCAGGAAAAACGACTTTATTAAACTTGTTAGGAGGAATAACTTCTCCTGATAAAAAGGGAATCAAAATGGTAATTTTTGGAAAGAACATTAAAGATTACGATCAAAAGTACTTTACAAATTATCGGAGAGATAATGTTGGATTTATATTTCAATTTTTTAATCTATTTCCAACTTTAAATGCAATAGATAATGTAATAATCGGGATAGATATTCTCAATAAACAATTAAAAACAAAATTAGATACTTATAAGATCGCCAAGGAATATTTAGAAAAAGTTGGATTAGTGCATCGATTGTATCATTATCCATCACAGCTTAGTGGTGGAGAACAGCAGAGAGTTGCTATAGCAAGAGCATTAGCAAAAATACCATTCATTGGAAGAGATTTTATTCTGTTATGTGATGAGCCAACTGGAAACTTGGATACAGAAACAAGCGATAAGATTTTAAAATTGATAATAAAGTTAAATGAAACTGAAGGAATCACGTGTATTTTTGTAACTCATAATCTGCATATAGCTGAGATGTTTGCGACATCTGTCGTACATTTAAGAGATGGATATATAGAGATTTAGACTATAGGTGTGGAAATGGGAATAATTTTAAAAAAAGCCATCAAAGACTTTAGGAATCTAGGATGGAGAAGTTATCTTGTAATTGGAACAATTATTTTATCTCTTGGAGGGGGCTTAGGACTTTATTATGGTATTAGAGCAGCTCTTCCTATGATGGATGTGTATTATGATAATGTAAATCATGCAGATTACACATATCAGCTCTCTGATGAGACTTGGATTACTCAAGCTCAATTGGATGGATTAGATAATCTTGATGAAGTTGATGAGTTTACTGGGAGACTCATCTGGAGGGCATCTTTACAATTTCCTGACCAAAAAGAAAGGAAATACGTTTTACTTGTAGGTTTAGACTCAAACATTAAAAATCCTGAAGTTTATGATTATGATATAAGTGAGGGAGAAGAAATTGATAAGAATGATAATATTAGTGCCGTTATTGATGATGTATATGCGAATAAAAATGATATTGAAATTGGGGATAAAATTGAAATTGATGGTCTGAATGATGCTAAACTAAGAATATTAGGGACTTGTAATGCTCCCGAATTTGTTTTTATGACATCAAATCCAGAATATTTATTTCCCGTAGAAGGCTCAATGGGTGTCATATTTCTTTCGAAAGATACTCTAAAAAATTATATAGTTCGACATTTTAAGGCTTTAAATGCAACTACTCCAGAAGATTATACCAGTACAATATCTTACTATAGACAAGTTGATTATAACAATATCGCAGTAACCTTCAAGGGAGATGATTCCGATGGTCATGATGAGGTGGAGGAATATCTACGAGATGTTTGCAATGTTAAGATTGAAAAAGCCGAAAAATTTGAAGATTCATATGCTTATTCTCTGATGAAGGCAGATGTAGAAGACACTGGGGAAATTTTTATGATATTGTTAATTTTTATGGCTTTACTTGGAGGAATTATTGTATATATCATTTTTAATAGATATGTAAATAGTCAGAAACAACAGGTTGGAATATTATTGGGGCTTGGTTATACAAGAAAAGATGTTTATAAATATTTTCTCTTCAATGTGTTAGTAATCTCCATTATATCAATTCCCATGGGAATAATTGTAGGCTTTGGATTGGGATATTTAATGCTAAATGTTATGTTTGCCGAGATGGCAAATTTGACTGTATTGGATTTTCCTTTTATTTTCTTGCCAGATGTATTGTTTCTCGGATTAGTTATGGGGGGGCTACTTATATTTCTAAGCACTTTCTTTTCCATAAGAAGTATAAACAAGAAAATTATCGCTGAACTGATTTATGAGCAATCAGAAGTAACCCGAAAAATTAAGAAAATTAAAGGAAAAACTAGGACTAAAAATATTATAAATAGATTAATAATTCGTAATTTGTTCCGAAATCCTAAGAGAATTGCTTTTACAGTAATTGCCATGACTCTTTCACTCCTGATTGTTTCTGCAACAGAAAACCTGCTTGATTCAATGTATTACAATGTAGATCGAACTTTTAAGGGTGAAAATAATAATGATATTGAAACAACTGAAGGTTGGGATTTAAATGTTGTATTCCAAACACCTGTCAATTTATCAAGTCAAGATAATATCATTGATGATATTAAGAACATCGAAGATATTGATGATACTAAAGTATACATAAAAGGTTTAATTTTAGCTAAAGCCAAAGGAGATAAAGATGATCAAAATCTCATATTACAAGGAATGGATGTAAAAGATAGTGATTTCCATAATTTTTTTTGGTATAATGAGGATATTCAAAATTCTGCGCCAAGTGATGATGATGAAATTGTGATTTCTTCTGTACACGCTAATAAACTTGATAAAAAATTCGGAGATAAATTGACAATAAAAAATGCTGCTGATGAGGAATTTAAATTTAAAATAGTTGGAATTCACGCTGAGTTAGTAGTCACACCGTACGTTACATTAAAAGCTGGAATGAAGATTTTTTATAACAGTTCCGATCTTATAGATGGTATCTATATCATCCTTGAAGAGGGTGCGGATAAGGAAGATGTCATAGATGAATTATATGAACTTGATAACATCGAGGTTATTTTCGATGCTGAAACAATGAATGAAAAAGCGATCGAATTTATAAATACTTTCGCTGTCGTTCTCTACGTTATTGTGTTTTATACATTGATTGTCTCATTTTTCATAGTGTTTTATAATTCTGTTATGAATATCTATGATAAAAATTATGAATATGGTATTTTAAGGTCTTTAGGGTATTCTAAAAAATCAATTTTTCGAATAATTTTAACCGAAAATATATTACAGGGACTTATACCAATCGTCTTTGCGATGTTATTTACTTATCCTTTGACTTTACAAATGGGACAAGTATATTCAGAGAATTTCGCAATTGAGATAATTATTGGAATTCCCGCATTCCTATTAATTACAATTCCTCCTCTAGTTCTTTATATATTGGGTTCTTTCATCGGTTTAAGAACAGTATACAAACAAAATCTATATGAACAAGTGCAAACGCGGTATGTGGGATAACAATATCAACTCCATTTCATTATTACAATTCCAAGAAATTTTTCAAAATTTGCATTCCATGGTGCTTCATTCTTATCGATTCGGGATGGAATTGAAATCCTTCAATAGGATAATATTTAAACTAAAATGGCTTAATATTTATTGAATAAAACTAGAAGAGTTCTAAAAATAGATAAATAAGAGTTAATATGAAAAAATTAAAAATTTTTCTTGATACATCAGTATATAGTGCAATTTTTGATAAAAGAGATCCAAATCGTCAAAAAATGACTCAAGATTTCTGGAATAATATTGGAGATTATGAAGTCTATTACTCTGAAATAATTTTAGAAGAAACAAATGCTGTTTCAGATGAAAATATAAAGAAAGATATGAAGGACTTATTGAAGGAAGGAAAAAATGTAAAGATCTCAACTGAAGTAGAAAATTTAACTCAAGTTTATATTAATGAGGGTCTAATTCCAGAAAAATATGAAAATGATGCTTTATTAATTGGTTTAACTTCTGTCTATTCGTTGGATATATTAGTAAGCTGGAACTTTAAACATTTAGTAAAAAGAAAAACTAGAATCGGTGTAAATTTAATAAATCTGAAAAATGGATATAAACCAATTGAAATTTTAGCTCCACCAGAGTTATAGAAGGGGTAAAGAAAATGTTATATGATATTGAAAATATAATGAAAGAAGCCCAATTGTCTGAAAAGGAGAAGAATAAGATTATTACTGAATTAAATGAAGAGTTCCCTCAAGATGAGATGCTTTTTGAACTGCATCTCTTCCGTATAGTTCAATACTTGAAAAAACAGAAAATGAAAAAATCTGTCAACCCTATTATATAAGACACCTAATGTCATCTCATGAAACTTATCCGTGAATGGCTCATTCTTATGGATTCGGGATGAAATTGAATGCCTTCAACAGGAAATACTCTATTTCTCACTGAAATGAATGATTCGAATAATTTTAACCGAAAATATATTAAAGGGGCTAATACCAATCGTCTTTGCGATGTTATTTACTTATCCTTTGACTTTACAAATGGGACAAGTATATTCAGAGAATTTCGCAATTAAGATAATCATTGGAATTCCCGCATTCCTATTAATTACAATTCCTCCTTTAATTCTCTATGTGTTGGGTTCTTTCATCGGCTTAAGAACGGTTTACAAATAAAATCTATATGAACAAGTGCAAACGCGATATGTCGGATAAAAAATTCAGTTTTATTAAAAACATTTATTTTCTCAAATTTCATATGTATCATAGAACAAAAAAAAATATGATCTATAAGAGAAATGACTTCAAACATTAACGAAATTGGAAAAAAAGCATTAGAACTTTCCGCTCATGATCGTGCTTTATTAATTCGGCAATTATTAGAAAGCTTAGAAGATGGAGACGAAGAAGAAAACGCTGAAGAATTATGGATCGATGAGGCTAAACGCAGATATACTCAATATAAACAAGGAATAACATCTGTAAAACCCGCAAATGAAGTTTTAGAAAATGCAAAAGCCAATTTGAAATGAGAATCATCACTTTTTTGTTAGAAGCTGAAGAGGAAATGAATTCTTCTGCTTAATATTATAATCAACAATCTTCAGGATTAGGGCTCGATTTTTTAGAAGAAATTGAAAAATCAATTCAAATTATTGAAAAAGATCCAGAAAGATGGCCTTATTATGAGCAAAAGATACATAAATATAATACTCGGCGATTTCGGAACCAAAAAAATATTCTTCTTATAATTCTAAGAAGGATTCCAGTATCTTAATCTTTAATCTTTTCTAAAAATTTTAGCTTAACATTCTCATTTAATACTTCCATTTTAAAAATCTTATAACCAAGTTTTTTATAAAGATAAAGATTTCTCATGCTCTTATCTCCAGTAAATAGTTCATATCGCTTTATAGTATCGAAATTCTTCTCTATAGCCTTCATGAGTATTGTTCCAATCCCCTTATTTTGATGTTCTGGATGTACAATAAGCCTCCAGATAAAACAAGTATCTCCATCACGGTACGCTCTTACAGAGCCAACTATTTTCTCGTTGTGTGTTACTTTAAGAAAAATCTGAAATTTAAAATCTTCTTTTAACTCGGTAATCGTTTGCTGTAAAGGGGGAATCGAGAAATCATCATAAATTTCAGCTTCACTTCTATAAGCTAGCTTCTGAAGGTCAAGAATTTGAGATAAATCCAATAGGGTGGCATGTTCAATTAAATTCATTAAAATCTTCCCCCTTTTTAACTCCTAATACTTTCTAACCTCATATAAAGTATTAAATTCAATTTTTTCATTTTCAACTAATTTAAAAAATTCAATCTACTTAAATTTCTTTGCATCTTTTCATCTTGTCTGTCGATGGTTTGTGTTCAACGATACACGTCCAAGCCAAAGACATAAAATTTGGTTTTCCATTTACTATCGCTCCAACAAGAACAACGGGCATTGGATATAAGTACGGTCATACTCGAATTTTATTTTACTATATATTTTCTTTAAATTTATTAACAAATTTTATATATTCATCTCTATTAAAGGAAAAAGGGCCAATTTCTTCAAACCATTTTACTGTTTTACCCAAACTATTTGGATAGTCTTCATCATCAGTTATGTCTATGCCAATTTTTTCCCATATTATTTTATCTTCTGAAGATTTAATATGCGCGACTATTATTGTACAATAAAAGTCGAGATCATCTGGACACATCAAAATTGGCGCGATGGTGGTTTCATTTATGTTTGGAATGATTCTACTCCAAACAATATTCTTTTCTTCTTCATCCTCTAACCAATCTAACAATGTTGGAACTAAACCCAAATATCTAGAATTAGGGGAATTTTCTTCTAAAATTTCATCTAACAACTTGCCATCAATATTAATCGTTAGATGTTTTTCTTCACAATATTTAGTTTTTTTATATTCTGCTGTAATATTATTCAAGTTCATAACTCTAAGAAATTTTTCAAGATTTTAATTCCATATGGTTTCATCCTTATTGACTCTGGATGGAATTGAACTCCCTCAACTTCGTATTGTTTATGGCGAACGCCCATTATTACTCCATCATCTGCTGTTGCACTTATTTTTAAATCTTGGGGCAATATATTGGATTTAGCTTCTAAAGAATGGTATTTCACTCCCATAAGTGGATTTGGAACTATAATTGTTTTAAGTATTATTATGACTATCTTAACATATCGAATTTTATCAAAAACGGCGAATTAAATATTTAATCATACATCACCAGGTTGCGCACAATTCGCGAGCACCCGTATAGTGTGCCACTTAAACATGGATCCTTCGGTTAGTCGACACTATACCACGCTCTGCTGAAGTGTCGCAACCAGATGTGAGTTAATAAGTGATAATAAATGTATATTTAAAAGGAGATTCGGATACCATGCAGAGGGAACTAACCTTGCCACTCCATTTAAGTGCTTTACGAGTATATTACATTAAGGCAGGAATTTTATTATCAGAGGAACAGAAAAAAAAAGATTTTCATCTTGAAGGAAGTATTGAAATATATGATCATTCTGGTGAAGATGGAGTAAAGAAACTAATTAAAAGAAAAAATTTATGATTTTGATTTATAGTCACTGATTTGTTTGACTTTGATATTAGGATGGTGGTAGCGGGGAATCCCTTTAGTATTAAAATGTTGAATCGCATTCTGAGGACACCAATGGATACATGCAGCACAGCATTCGCAATTGTGATTCCAAGTAACCTTGTCATCAACAATTTCGATATTATTCATCGGACATACAGATACGCAGGTACCACACAGGACACATTTTTGATTATCAACTTTGAATCTCCGGTCACTAAAAATTCTGTATAAGAATATTTTCCCCATCAAACAACCAAATCTATCTTTAAAAGATGCTTTCGTGGGTATGAATTTTTCAATTTCGTTATTAGTGATTATCTTAATAATTTCATTAATTCTGACTTCTGAATTTTTTATTAACCTATCAATTTCTTCTGGAGTGCTCGTTCTATCTTCCATAATAATAGAATTTGAGGGTAAAACTAAAGAAAATTCAGAATGCAATTTTCGATTCTGACTATCAAGTAATTTGTTTATAGTTCGAAAAGTTTTACCATTTTCTCCACCAGATGTAGCAATGGCAAAGATATATGGGTCGCCTGTAATTTTGATGTGCTTCAGTAATTCTCGAACTATATGAGGAGCGTCTTGGAAATGAACGGGGAAAATAAATCCGATTTTAGCTGCTCCATAATTAAACTTTCTTTCTTCCAAAACTTTGGGGATAGACAAAATTTCACAATTTTCGATGTTATCTTGGATTTTAATTGCTGCATTTAGAGAGTTTCCAGTTCCAGAAAATAAAAATAATATAGTAGAGTTGTTTTCATTGAGTATCATATTTATCACTTATATAATATGTTTGAATATATTTTTACATTTCTAATCTATCTCCATAATACAGAAGTTCACAGTTATCACCCATTTTTTCAACATCTTCTTTAAAACTTTTATCATCCGCAGGGTTATCCCTGCGGAGTTTCGAAATATAGGAACTCGGAAGAGAATACCCGTAATTGAAATCTATGTTTTTTAAATATTCGGATAATTAATTTTCTCATGGCACTCCTTGTATATTATTTTGATCAAAATTTTAACCAATAGATTATTGTTACTGAAAAAAAACTAAGGCAATTTGCCTTAGTCATTTATATTGAAATCTGGATGAATATAACGTCCTTCAGGATCTTTTACACCATCAATAGTAATTGATTTTTCCGGACAAATACTGTAACAACGCAAACATGATAAACAACGATCTAAATATTCAACTTTAGTTCCAGAATTCACAATATTCCCTGCTGGGCAGCTTTTCTCACATATCTCGCAATTTGTACATGTTTCATCAACAATAAACCTCGCACCAAATTCGTGTCTAGCAGTAGCTCCTTGAAGCTTCTTAAAGATGATTCTAGTAAAAAATACACCTGCAATACCCCAATTAGTTTCAATTTTATGGTTTTCCTTATTTTTCACTTTGCGAGTAACTAACTTCATTTTTTCATCCGCAATTTTGTAATACTCCTCAGGAGTATGCTTCAATAATTCTTGAATCTTAGGGTGATTTCCTGGCATTTTTACTGTAAATCCAGCATTTAGTTTAACACCTTTTTTCTTTAAGATTTTACGCAACGTTTTCAACCCAGTTCCAAATAGTCCGCCGCCATTCATCAAAGCGAATACATAATTAACAGAACCAAAATCTACTTGTTTCAAAAATTCAATTATATTTTCTGGTGTGTTTGCAAAATAGGTTGGAAATACAAATCCAACTCTGTCACCTTCAATTTTAATTCTTTTGTTTTTGTAATCCAGTTGAAAGATGTCAATTAATGCAAAATCATTGACAACATCACTTAGTTTTTTAACTAATGCCAATGTGTTTCCAGTACCACTAAAGTAATAAATTTTGTTCTTCATAATTCTCATTTTTTTTTCACCCTTTTATTAACTGTATTTTTAGTTTTTAATTGAGATGCTAACCAGTCAAAGATTTCATCTGCTAAACCATTACCTATTGAGTTTGAGCAGAGATGATCATCTCCTGGGATAATTCGATGGATTGCTTTCTCGCCAATCCGGTCAGTGATGTCTTTACCACGTTTGGCTTTTGAAATGTAATCTTTTTCCCCATGTATTAATAAGACTGGACATTTAACATTTCCAAGCACTTTTTCCGTATCACTTCCATATTTTTTCAAGAAATTGATTACATCTTCAGCATTGTCTAAACCTGTATATGTGTATGTTTTTCGTCTCTGTTCTGCCATAGCATTCTTCCATACTTTCCACATTTTTTCATAATCAGGTGCTCCAATACCTGCCGTTGCGGTAATATAGTCATGAAATCCCGCGACAATAATTGATATCAAGGAACCTCCACTAACTCCAAAAGTAGCAAGGCGACTTTTGTCCAATTTCTGATTACTCACTATTTTCTTATAAATCAAGTCTGTACTAATCCCGTAATCCTCAATATTTGATAACTTGCTTCCCGACAGACCACTTTCACCAAATCCTGGTGGTTCTATGGAAATAAGTGCTAGATTTCGAGCAATCGCATATTTCGCGTATGTAGCCGCATGTTCCTTAATACCCTCATTTCCTGGATAATATAAAATAACGGGAAATGCCCCCTCACCCTTTGGATAATATACATGGGCATAAAAATTCCCTGTTTTGTACTTGAATTCCCATTTTTCCACAGGAGGATTCATTCTTTTCATGAATTCTTCAAAAACAGGGTTTGCTTCACTATAGATTTCTTTTAAACTAAGTTCATCTGAAACGAAGAAATAAGCCATGAAGTAATACATTGATGCTTCTAAATACATATCACGGATAATTTCCGAATCAATATTTATATCATTCGACATTTGATCCGCTCGACTCTTGGTCTCCTCACCCAGATTGATCATCTTATTTAGTACTGATTCTAGCCCATCATGCTTTTGAACTAAGGTTTCTTTAAGCTTTTTTTCATCTCCTCCATAAAATGAGAGAGTCTGAAATAACATCTTCCAAACCGGAGTAGAGAAAATTTTACCGGAACTTATGATTTTTACCATAAGTTTTTTTTGTTTTTCTTCTGGCATTTTAGCCAGCATATATTTTATTATACTTATTTATTACCACCTTTTCATTTTTTTTAAAAGTTTTTTTTTAATTATAATATAGAATGGGATTCTAATAAGAGTAAGTTTACTAGTTTGGAAAAAAAAAAAGAGTTTGAGGGGTATTACCTTTAATATTTAAGAAACATTAATTAAAAATTGAGAAAATGAGTTAAAAGAATGTAATTAATCTTAATTTTTTTCAATTTATAAATGTAAAAATTTGAACATCAATTTCCGAATTATTCATCATTAAGTTTAAATTTTGGAATTTAAAGAAAAATAAAATGTTATTTAGTTCTAAGCATCTGGTCTATCCAGCAATCATAATGATTTACAGAAAGTAAAATTTGCGGGATAATATCTTTAAATCCTTCTTTTTGTAATGTTTTATGAATTTCTTCTGATTCTTTAATAGTAATTGTCCAGGTTTCGAAAAGTAACAAATTTGGTATATTGCTAAAGTTGAGGCAAATAACTAGATTTTTAGAATAATTATGTATTAGCGTTTTTATTGTTGATCTGATATCAGTTCCTTCATTTAGAAAAATATTATACACAGTTAGAAGTCCTTCTCCATGGATAGGTACGGCTTTTATAGTAAATGAAGCTAAGTTATTTTCAACCATTCGATTTATTCGTTTTCTAACTGTTTTTGCAGATAATCCTACCTCATCAGCAATATCAGCTAACGGTTTCCTTGCATCTTTATTTAAAGTTTTTAGAATCTTATAGTCCGTTTTTGCAAGAGGTTCTGGAAATGTAATATATGGATAATTTATAATCCCTACTGTTGGCTCATTTATTTGAGCAGTATTTATAACATATTTACTGTAATCTTGAAGTTCATTTATATCCCTTAAATAACCACACGATCTTATCATAAAAATCATCAAGATCTAGTTGATCAGCAAAATAGAGATTCTGTTAAGAAAAAATTATGTAAAGAAATGGGAATTTTATTGATTATAGTTCCATACTGGATTGAACCTGAAAATATGCAGAAATTTATAATTACTCAATATGAAAATTTAACTCGTAAGAAATTACCAAAGATGCCCCATTTTGATTATAAGCAATTTTACTATAGTGGTGGTTTAGATAAATTCTTATAAAGAAAATTAAATAAAAAAAAATCCAAATTAAATACTTGAATTTAAAGTCTTAAGAAGTTCTTCAATATTGAAATTCCATGAGGTTTCATTTTTATAGATTCTGGATGAAATTGAACCCCTTCTACAGGATAATTCTTATGACAAACTCCCATAATAGTACCATCATCAGCAGTAGCACTGATTTTTAAATCTTGGGACAGTAAATCTGATTTAGCAGCTAGAGAATGATATCGTACACCCATTAAAGGATTTTGTAGACCTTTAAAAATTGTTTCTTGATCGTGGAAAATTTTTGATGTTTTACCATGCATAGGTCCAACTTTCGCAAGCCCTCTATGTTCGACATTTTTATCAGGATGTTCTATTTCTCCGAATGCTTCTACGATCGCTTGATGCCCTAAACAAACTCCTAATATTGGTACTTTTGAATAAAATTCTTTAATGATGGGAATTACTGTACCTGTATCGTACTTCGGATGTCTTGGACCTGGTGAAATAATTATCTTATTAATATTCATCTCTCTTACTTTATCTACTGAGATATTATTATCCTCAACGATAATATTTGAGTATAAGAGACTTCTACAGATAATTTTTTATGCCAAAAAATGAATTAGTTGCTATTTGTATTATTATAAATTTAGCTTCATTTCATGAAATTTTCTAAAAAAATTCTCTATCATATAGTTTAGAATTCTAGAC
>Ga0114923_10000799_pt1 | contig 22892 bp, 17 predicted proteins | sample SumtaG_FD_89578 | JGI IMG/M metagenome (GOLD analysis project Ga0114923, IMG submission 89578) | Deep subsurface microbial communities from Indian Ocean to uncover new lineages of life (NeLLi) - Sumatra_00157 metaG | ecosystem: Environmental > Aquatic > Marine > Oceanic > Sediment | place: near...
CCATGTTGATTGGCGCTGGTGTTGATGAAAAGAGGATATTTGTTGAAATGTATTAATTCAAATGCAGATTGTTTCGAAGCTCACAAAATTTAGATATGCTTTCTTGTTGATGCTATTGATAGCATTGATTTTTGTATTTGTAGCTTTTCAGCTTAGGAGTGAGACATCTCTCCAAAGCTCTTTTTCTCTACTTGCCTTTAGCGTGAGCACATACGGTTTGATAATAATGATTGGAATTGCGATTTGTCTTTTTGTTATGTCTCAGATAAGGCCAGATGAGCTCGATACTTTAAACGTGATCGAGGCTACAGTCTGGACTATAATTCCCGCTGTGGTTTTTTCAAGGGCTTGGCATGTGATAACGGATTTCCATCTATATAAAGATAATTTGGGAGAAGTGATTAATATCTCGTCTGGTGGGATGTCAGTGTGGGGGGCTCTACTAGGTGGGCTAATCGGCGTATATATTTTTACTCTTTTGTATGGCTTCAATTTCAAGCTTGGACTCAATACTGTGAGTATTGTATTGCCGCTTGGACAGGCTGTTGGAAGACTTGGTAATTTGATAAATAGAGAACTTTTTGGTCCACCTACGGATAGGCCCTGGGGAATGTTTATTGAAAAAGCGAAAAGGCCTGCAGAATATATTGACAGTGAGTATTTTCATCCCGCCTTCCTTTATGAGATTATTGGTTTACTGATTTTGTTTATTGTTCTATTGGGGGTGAGTGGGCTAAGTCAGGTGAAACTAGGAAAGACAAGGGGGAACAAATACCATGCATGGCTCAAGAATAGCTACATAATTCTTGGACTATATTTACTTGGTTATGGGTTGATCAGGTTTTTTGTTGAATTCTACAGAATTGAGGATGATTTTGTAGGCTTTATGAGTCTTAATCAGGTGGTTTCATTGATGTTTGTAGCAGTTGGAGGATTGTATCTTTCGAATTTGTTTTTTAGAAAATCATGAAGAGGGCACGAACACTTTTTATTGGTACTTCTGAGTTTGCAGTTCCGATTTTGAAAGAATTGAGTGAGACGGATTTTGTTGATCTTACAGGAATTGTCACGCAGCCTGATAAAGCTGTTGGTAGACATCATTCAATAATGCAAGTTTCGCCAGTCAAGAAATGGGTTATAGAGAATGCGGTTGGAGTGGAGATTTCCCAGCCAGAGAAATTGAAGAATGCGCAGCAGAAAATATTACAAAAAATTGATCCAGAATTGATCATTGTTGCATCATATGGCCAGATGATTCCGAAAGACATGATCGAATTTCCAAAATACAAATGCTTAAATGTTCATGTCTCGCTGCTCCCTGATTTGAGAGGTGCTGTGCCAATGCCTATGGCAATTTTAAAAGGCTACAAGCAGACGGGTGTTTCGATCCCTATTATGACTGAAAAGTTGGATGAAGGGGATATTATTGCTCAAGCAAAAGTTGGAATCAGCGAAAATGAGACAACGGAAAGTTTGACTGCTAAGGCCTCGAAAGTAGGAGCAGACTTACTTGTGAGAATTTTGCCTGACTGGATTTCAGGCAAGATTGAGCCAACTGCGCAAGATGATTTGAAAGCAACGTACTGTTATACAGGCGATATTGCCAAAGATAAAGCAGAAATTACATACGAAACAGATGTTGTGACCGCAGAAAGAATGATTAGGGCATTTAACCCATGGCCAGTTGCTTGGGCTTATATAGATCACAAAGGTGCGCAAAAAAGACTAAAAATATTCAAGGCAAAAATTTTGGCTGCTGATCAGAAAAGCGAGAGCAAAAATCTCCAAATCAGAAGAGATGGAAAGAGGCTTTTTCTAGATTTGGAAAATGGCTCGCTTGAACTTCTAGAAATTCAACTAGAAGGAAAAGAACGTTCAAACGCAAAGGACTACCTATTTCTTTCTCTTCTCCTGGAAGATTAGGTCTTTCTTGTGATCTTCGATATTTATAAAGTCATCTGCGAGCTCGATTAGTTCATTGTTTGCAGTTTTTTTGAATGCTACGACTTCAACTAGGCATCCGAGGGACTGTTGCAGATAGTTAACTACTGGCTTGAAATCACCATCCCCTGAAACCAATATTACAGAGTCCACTTTGTTTCCAATTCGAACAGCGTCCATTGCAATTCCCAAATCCCAATCTCCCTTTTTTGCTCCTCCATAGAAAACCTGCAACTCCTTCTCTTTAACCTCAAATCCAGCCGAATTTAATGCTTCGAAAAACTCATTTTTTTTATCTGGTTCTGCATTTATTACATAGGCAATTGCTCGCGTTAGTATTCTATGATCAAGAATCAAGTCAAGTAGATTTTTATAACTAATTTTTGCCTTATATAAATTTTTCGCAGAATAATACAAATTCTGAACATCGACTAAAATAGCCACCCTTTGGTTTGGATTTCTTACAATCATTTTTGATAATTAATAATTAATGGTCTATTATAGTACAAATCGCTATGAATCATAACCAATTTTTTGAGTTTCTAAAAAAATGGAGAGAATATAAAAAATATCCACCGGCTTCAGGATGGCCAAGTGAGATCGTCTGGGGTGGTACTTTTTGGAAAAATATAAAGAGGCTGCATGAGTTTACTGCCTCAAATAATCATGAATATGAAACTTCTTTTTTTTATGTTGAGGGAGATATAATAAGCACAGTCCCTTTCAAGGGCGAGAAGGAGCAGGTGGTTTCAAGGCATAGACTGAAAGTAGAATTTGTTCCTGCTAAAGGGGATTTTTATAATAGGCAGATTATTGTCGATGGGAAAGTAATAAAATCTGAGTCTATAAAACAAGCGAAAATTCCAAGCAAGATAAATGCAGGTTTTTTGTTTAATGCGCATTCGCATCCAGTTCATTTTTTGCCAGATAAGAAGACAAAGACTTATGGTTTTTTCTCGGCAATGGACATCAATTCTTTGATTTCTAGTGGGGTGATGGTTTCTGGTTTGGTAACTGATGAGTTTTGGCTTGTGGCAAAAACAGACAAAGTGGTTTCACAAATAGGGGAAGTCGGTGTGGAGATGCTACAGAATGTTTCTGATCAAGCATATGCTGGAGATAAGTATCTAGAAGATGTGATAAAGAATCAGATGAAAGATTGGGGCTTGGTTTTTTATAGGACACAGTTCGGGCATAGGCTTCATAGAGTGATTTAGTTGTTTCCCTTTTTGAGTTCAGAATCTGTTAAGAACTCTTCGCTATAATTCCCATAGGTTAAATTAAAACCATGGGAACGTATTCATTTGCAAAAGTGGGAAGGGAGGGAAGACCTCGAGAAAGACTTATTGAAAAGGGGCCGGATGTGCTCACTAATGCAGAATTGCTTGCAAACATTTTCATAACTGGTACTCGCTCTGAAGGAATTATGGACTTGAGCGCACGCTGCTTGAAAGAGTATGGCTCAAGATCGATCACGAGAATACGTGATGTTGCAAAGGCACAAGAAATCCTTGGGATCACAACAGTGAAGGCTTGTCAGCTGGTTGCAATCTTTGAATTAGGGCGCAGATTTTTCAAGGAAATAAATGGGAGAATGCCAAGAATTCGCGATCCAGAGGATGTATACAAGCTCTATCGCCATATGAGCAAGTTAAAAAGAGAGGAACTCCGGGTCGCATACCTCAATACAAGGCAAAGAATCATACACGAGGAATTGATCAGTATTGGCGGAATTGACCAGATAAAGACTTCAATGCAGCTGATTTTACAGCCTGCGGTTGAACTTCTTGCTCAAAGTTTCATCCTGGTGCACAATCACCCTAGTGGTGATACAACTCCGTCTAGAGAAGATATTGAATTTACTAAAAGAGCTAGAAAGGCCGCGAAACTATTTGATATTACACTTCTAGACCATTTGATTATTGGAGATGGGTTCACAAGCCTCGCTCGCTGAGATAACTTAAAGTTGCTATAATTACCCCATGAAGAAAGGCAATGATACTGACCTGCTGTACCAGCTTGTCAGGACAAATTTCAAACTTAAATACAACGACTCTCTACTGGGCTTTTTGTGGGTGATTCTCAAGCCTTTCATGATATTTCTCATTCTTTATGTGGTTTTTTCTCAGATTGCAAGAGGCGCTGCACAAGAGAACTTTCAGATTTATCTGTTGGTTGGGATCATCTTTTATAGCTATTTTAGCGATTCAGTTGTTTTGGGCATGAATTCACTTCTTGATAAAGCACATATAATCTTAAAGGTGAATTTCAATAGGGCGATTGCTGTTTATAGTGGTCAGATTTTGGCAATAATAAATTTGTTGATCAATCTTTTGATTTTGGTTATTTTTTCTTTGTTCAATGATGTGAATCTAACTTTGCAATCTTTAGTTTATTTTGCGTTTATTCTTGTGGCAGCGACTTTTCTAACTTTGGGAATCGGATTCTTTACAAGTGTTATATTTGTTAAATTCCGGGATTTGCTTCACATTACAGAGATCGGGCTACAACTTTTGTTCTATTCATCTGCAATTTTCTTTCCCATTGACCAAGTCCCTGAAAAGATGAGTTTTGTGTTTATAAAGAATGTCCCGGTTCAAGATATTATGAGTTTGAATCCCTTGTTTATTCTGATACAAGCAGCACGTGACGCTGTGTTGTTGGGCGAAATTACTCATATAAGAAAGGTTTTGGTAATTTCTTTGTTTGCAGTCCTTCTTACTATCATTGGCAGAGCGTACTTTTCAAAAAAGGTAAAAAAGGTTGCAGAATTCTTTTAAACTAATTCTTCCATGTTGATTCGCTTAATCAGAAAATCCAAAAAAGCTATATTTGAGCATGGCCCAGTAGAATTTTTTAGAAGGCTGTTTGTCTTTATTGATCGATTGATACGCCCTCAAAAATACTTTCATGTTCTAAAAAGCCAAGATAAGAAAAAATTCTTGCTTTTCATCACAGGAGAACCTCGCAACTCCACATCATTTTATAGATGTGAGGTTCCAAAAGAGCAACTTGCTCTGCAAGGGAAAGACGCGGATATTGTCTATTATAAGTATCTAAAGCCGGAAATGGTTGAGAACTATGAGCATGTAATTTGGTACAGGCTTCCTTTACTACAAGAAATTTTGCCAGCGGTTGCAAAGATGAAAGCTCAAGCAAGGAAGATAATTTATGACATTGATGACTTGTTGTTTGCTGTTGAATCAATAAAGGCACAAAAATGGTTTGCTGGATTGGATGTTGCGGATCAGGAGGTTTTAATCAAGAAGGCGCAAGGAATTCAAGAGTTTATGAGTCATGCAGATCTCGGCATAAGCTCAACTGATTCTTTGAAAGATGAAATGCGAAAGTATATTAAAGGCGAGATTCATCTATATAAAAATAGTTTTTCTCAAGCTCAGAAAAATATTGCCGAAGAGATAGGTGATAATTTCCCAGGTGTTAGAAATATTGGATTTTTCAGTGGATCAAATACTCATGACGAGAATTTTGCTTTAGTGGAAGGGGCCTTGGTCGATCTGCTTCAGGAATATCCAGACTTGAAATTATATGTCGGGGGCGAGCTCACTTTGCCGCCAAGTATGAATGATTTCGCGAGTCAAATAGTCAAAATTCCTCTGAAAAATCCAGATGAATTTATCAGAATTGTAGCAAAGTGTTCGATCGTTCTTTATCCACTTGTAAAAACAAGACACAATGAATGCAAAAGTGAACTTCGAATTATTCAATCTGGAATTTTGAAAAGAGTTTGCATAGCTACAAATACAAGCCCAAATCAAGGTATAATTCATCATGGGGAAAATGGTCTCTTGATTGATGATGATAGCAAGTGGTATGAAGAGATTAAGTCTTGCCTGGAAGATGAAGTAAAGACTCGGGACTTGGGAAAGAATATATACAAAGATATTCATGAGAGTTATAATCCTAAGTTGCTATCAGAAGGTTTAATCAAATTTCTGCAAAATCATGACAAATAAGAAAAAAAATTTGGCAATTCTCGTTGAAGACATCGACAAGTCTTTTTTGATTCCTGATGAAAAGATCTCGAGTCTAAAAGCATATTTCACAAACCCTTTGAATTTATTCAAGAGTAAGGGAACAACATTTGAAGCCTTGAAGGATATTTCCTTTCAGATTAGAAAAGGTGAATTTGTGGGAATTATCGGACGAAACGGCAGCGGGAAAAGCACTCTTTTGAAGTTGATCGCAGGAATTTATTCGCCTGATAAAGGCAGAATTCAAATCAATGGAAGTCTAGTTCCTTTTCTCGAGCTTGGCGTAGGATTCAATCCTGAACTCTCGGCTCGTGAAAACGTTTTTTTAAATGGTGCGATCCTTGGAATGACCAGGAAGTTTCTGCAACAGAAATTGGACGAAATAATTGGTTTTGCAGAAATTAGAAAATTTGCAGATACTCCAATCAAAAATTTCAGCAGCGGTATGGTTGTAAGACTTGCTTTTGCAATTGCAATCCAGGCCAAGGCGGATATTTATCTTCTTGATGAAGTCCTCTCAGTTGGAGATGTTGGCTTCAAAAGAAAAAGCATGGAAAAGATTCAAGAGTTGATTGATTCTGGTGCAACAGTTCTTTATGTGTCGCATGACTTGAATACAATTGAAAGGTTGACGGAGCGTGTACTTTTTCTCAAAGAAGGACAGTTGGTTGAAGATGGAAATCCAACTCAGGTGGTTGAGAATTTTCACCTGAGTATGCTTTCTAAAGTAGAGCGTGAAAAATATTTGAAAGCAAAAGCAAAATTGAAAGAACGCGAGAGCCAAGCATCGATCAATACAAAAGATGTTCAGGAGGTCGCAAAATTTGTAGATCTAAATACCGACACTGGAGATGGTAGAGCTAGAATTACAAGCGTGGAGATTGTTGACAAAAATGGAAAAGCGACAAGTAGATTAAGAGTTGGAGAAAACTTCAAAATTATATTTAAAGCAAATATTTTTGATCAAATTGAGAATCCGGTTGCGTATTTAGGACTTCGCCGAGATCCGTCATATCAGCTATTGGAAATTAACACAGCTAGAATTGGCCAAAATAAGATTAAGAGTCTAAAAAAGAATGACAGATTAGAGGTTCATTTTCAGATTAAGAATAGTCTGAATCCAGGAGAATATTATCTTCGGGCTCATCTTGGAGATCCTGAAATTAATAATAAAGGAACAAATAGCTTTGCTTCTCTGTTTAAGGCGTATATGAAAATTGAAGTTTATGAAGAGGCTAAGGGCAAGCACCATAACTGGAGCGGTCCAACTAAATCCGATTTTACCTATAAAGCTAATTTAAATTAATTGAAAAGTTATGAATAAACCACATGGGGGTAAACTTATTGATAAGACAGTGAAAAAAGGCAAACGACCTGGTATTGAAAAAACAGATTTGGTTTTGCAGGTTGACGAGGATACAGCCAAAGATATCAGAAACATTGCACTTGGTTTGTACAGTCCTTTGGAAGGATTTATGAATAAGGATGATTATCTTTCTGTTATCGAGAAGATGCAACTTGCAAACGGAGTTGTCTGGACGATTCCGATTATTTTAGATGTGCCTGAAAGTAAGACCAAAAAAATAAAGATCGGCTCAGAGGTTAGACTGGAAAACTCTGATATGGGGTTGAAGGCAGTTCTTGTGGTTGAAGATATTTATAAACATGAACCTGAGAAATTCAGCGAAAATGTTTTTGGTACAACAGATAGAAAGCACCCTGGAGTTGCTCTTGCGTATTCTAGGGAAAAGACTCTTCTAGGTGGTGATATTTATTTGATCGAAGAAGGCACGAATTCATTTCCAGAATACAATCTACCTCCTGCAAAAACTAGAAAAAAATTTGAAGAATTTGGATGGAAAACTATTGTTGGATTTCAAACTAGAAATCCTGCTCACATTGCGCACGAGTTTATTCAGAAGATGGCCTTGGAATTTGTGGATGGGTTGTTTGTGAATCCGATCATTGGAAAGAAAAAACAGGGTGATTTCAGAGACGAAATAATTTTGGATGTTTATACCCAGCTTGTGAAGAATTTCTATCCAAAGAATTCTTCTTTTATTTCGATTTTTCCTTCGAGGATGCATTATGCAGGGCCTCGAGAAGCGGTTTTCCATGCGATCATTAGAAAGAATTTTGGATGTACGCATTTTTTAGTAGGACGTGATCACGCTGGAGTAGGGGATTATTATGATAAGTTTGCTGCGCATGAGATTTTTGAAAAGATCGATGATATAGGAATCGAGATCATGAAAGTGAGCGCGGCGTTTTTCTGTCACAGGTGCAAAATCTTCACAACAAGTAAAATTTGCCCTCACAACGAAATCTATCGGGTTTCTCCAAGTGGCACAGAAGTTCGAGAAGCAATAATTGAAAAAGATTATAACAAGCTGAAGAATGTGATGAGAGATGAAGTTCTAGACATTATCTTCAGCCATGAGAAGCCATTTGTTGAGTGATGTATTTGATTTGTTTTTGTTTTAGTTCGGGATAGATGGGCAGGCTTAAGACCTCTTTAGACGCTTTCTCAACCTCGGGCAGAGCGCCTCTTTTGTATCCAAGATATTTCATCGCCTTTAGCTGCTGCAAAGGAATTGGATAGTAGATCATGGACGCTATTCCTTTTTTTGCAAGATACTTTTGCAGCTCGTTTCTTTTTCCGTTTTTTACTCGAATAGTGTATTGATGAAAAACATGCGTGGTTTTTCGATTTATCTCATATTCCGGCAATTCGATCCATTCTATGTCTTTCAAAATTTCGTTGTATTGTTTCGCAATTTTCGCTCTATCTTTGTTCCATTTGTTTAGATATTTTAATTTCGCGCTTAATATCGAGGCTTGAATGCCGTCCAGTCGGCTGCTGACCCCGATCTCGTCATTGTAGTATTTGACAACAGAGCCATGATTTCGAAGGGAGCGAATTTTGTCAGCTAATTTTTTATGATTTGTTGTAATAATTCCACCATCCCCATATGCGCCCAAATTTTTCGAAGGGAAAAAACTGAATGCTCCAACATGCCCAATTGAGCCAATTTTTTTCCCATTGTGTTTTGCTCCAATGGCTTGGCATGCATCTTCTATCACAAACAATTTATATTTTTTTGCAAGCCGCATGATTTCTTTCATATCAGCAGGGTAGCCAAAAATATGAACGGGGATGATAGCTTTTGTTCGAGAGGTGATTTTCTGCTCGATTTTTTTCGCATCAATATTGAAAGTTTTTGGATCAATATCAACAAATACTGGCTTTGCACCAAATCTGGCGCTAACCTCTGCTGTAGCGAAAAATGTGAAAGGTGAAGTTATTACCTCATCTCCTTCTTCAATACCAAGTGCCCAAAGAGCAAGATATAGTGCATCTGTGCCGGAATTGAGCCCAACTGCATACTTTGTATCACAATATTTAGCAATTTTCTTTTCAAATTGTTCAACGTATTTACCCCCGACAAATGCCGTGTCTGTGATAACAGATTTTATAGACCCATCAATATCTTTTTTGATCGATTTGTATTGAGCAGTCAGATCGACCATTGGTATTTTTTGCATATCTGTATTCATTTATTTAGGAAATTTTTTGGACAGTGGTTCCTGATTTTTTGTACTTTCGTTTGCATTTCTTACAGGTACAGGTTTTGAATTCGCTCTCTAGTTTCTCTCCGCATTCACACATCCAACCTTTGATCCTTGCAGGAGTCCCAAACACAATCGCATATGCTGGTATGTCTTTGGTCACAACACTTCCAGCCCCAATAAATGCCCATTCTCCAATTTCAATTCCGCACACAATTGTGCAGTGAGCTCCAAATGACACTCCTTCACCAACTTTAGTCTTAATATATTTGCCCTTTTGGGGATATTTGGATCTGGGATTTAGAATATTTGTGAATGTCATGGAAGGACCACAAAAAGCATAATTCCCAAGTTCGACCCCGTGATAGACGTTTACATTATTCTGAATCTTGCAATTATTCCCAACGATCCCTGCTATATAGCAGTTTTGCCCGATTGAGCAACTTTTTCCGATTCTGGCAGTGTCTGTTACATGAGCATTGTGCCAAATTTTTGTGCCTTGGCCGATTTGGGATCCTTTATCAACTATTGCTGATGAATGTGCGAAAAATTTTTTACTCATAATCTGATTTCCCTTTTTAATCTACTAGATTTTTTGATTGTATCAATGATCTCAAGTGAGGGCAAGGCATCTGAACCATTAATAAATGATGGTTTCCCATGGACCAATACATTAACAAGATTTTGATAGATTGCTTTATGATTTGGACAAGATCCAACGTACATGCCTCCGGCATAGTGATTGGGAGTGAGTCCTTTTGTTATAGAAGGCTGAGGCGTGTCTTCAACATTCCAGGTCTCGAGTTCATTCATGGCAAGTCCGCCAATTTTTATTGTTCCTTTTTCTCCCAAAATGGCCAGAGAGCTTTCTAGATTTTGCGGGTATGTGCAGATTGTAAATTCAAAATTAGCTCTTGTACCATTTTCAAAATCAATTATTGCGTTGGCTGCGTCTTCGGTTTCGATATCTAGTTTGAGCCTGTCAACCTTGCCATAAATTATTTTTGGTCGCCCGAGAATATATTGCATTGTATCGATGTAGTGAATCGCCTGCGTAATTAAACTTCCGCCATCAATTTTTTTTGTGCCTTTCCAATCACTTTGGTCAAAATATTCTTGAGGTCTTGTCCATCTGATGGTCAGTGCAGCAGTGAATATTCTTCCAAGGTTTCCTTCGTGCACATGATATCTTGTTGCCTGAATTGCCGGATTGTAACGCACCTGCAGAACAGGGAATAAAGCACCTTTGGAAATTTCAAATGCTTCAACTAGTCTGGAAGCCATATTGTGGTTTAGTGCAATTGGTTTTTCCAAAATGCAGTGTTTGTTTCTTTTTGCAACATATTTTGCAATTGGATAGTGAAAACTATTTGGAGTTGCAATTGCTACAACATCTACTTCGTCATCGTTCACAAGATTTTTGAAATCGTCATAGTAGCGCACTCCTTTTTTTTTGCCCACCTCTCGAGATAATTTTTTATCAATATCGCACACTGCGACAAGTTCAAGTTCATCCAATTGCTCAATCGAATCATCTACATGTCGAGGATAAATTCTGCCTAACCCAATTAAACCAATTCTTATTTTTTTACCCATTTGATTTTATTCTTAAATTTTAGATTTTTTAGGAAAACGATATTATATCCGACGAAAACCACAAAAGATAGACTGGAAATTGCAAGGCCAATTTTAAATGAATCTGGTCGGTACTTCATTATAACAGTATGTTCTCCAGCAGGTATTCTTATTCCTCTAAATATTAGGTCGGTTCGATAAATCTCTGTTTCTTCCCCATCAATATATGCTTTCCAACCGGGATAATAAGAATCAGGTATTTTTATGAAAGCTTCATCCTTTGTGCTTGATTGAATTGTCACATAATCGTCTTTGTAATCAATAATATCGATTTTGTCGCTTTCGTCTATATTGAATGTGGTTATTTCAAAATTTTCTTTCTCGCTATTTCGCAAATATGCAGTGTTAATAATGTCATTATTTTCTATGTCCACAAAATATTGATCATCGTTTTCTAGAAACTCGATTTTTGCAATTTGAGAAACTCCGACTCTAGAAGGTGACATGTTCTCATAGATATCAATATCTTGTGAAAAAATCTTTTTCCACTTATCTTGCAGGCCAGTTCGTTGTAGTATTTTGAAAGAGATATCCTTGCATATTTTGTTATCTTTTAATTCACCTATTCTCAGACAATCAACTTTGTGACAGCAGTGCAAATTCAAATTCTCATTCTCTTCTAAATCTCTAGTCAAACTAATTCTTAATACATATTCTTCTTCTTTTTTAAGCGTTGCTTCGTTCTCAATCTCGGGGTAAAGCCATATCACTTTTTCTATTTCATCCATTCCTATCTCTCTTTGCTCAAGGAAAATCGATTTACCTGATTGATCCGTGATTTCAATAACAATAGTAGTTGGTGAATTGAGTTCGTAGTTAGCAATATTTATGCCTACAATATTGAATTCTTGATTAGTATTTAATTTGAAAGTCTGTTCCACTGGATTTTTTGTGAGATTTATAGAATCATTGAAATTCGATTGATAAACCACAGCCTCAAGCTCAGGATCGAAGCCTGGCAATGAAAGCAGATATTTAGTATTAAATAGATCAATGACTGGCGAATTAAAGTCAGATGATTCTTCCAAAAAATCTGAAGTACCATGTCCAAGTAAATATCGATCGTCAATTTCCCGCATGAAGTTTTTATAATTTGCGTCTGTTATGTGGTGTCCTTGAACTGAGGCAATATCATAAGGTACATTCATGTTCGGTAATAATGCTCGGTCTATTGTAAGGATCCGCTCATTTTCTTCTAGGTTGTTTTTAAGAAATTGAGTAGCTGATGTGTCTGGATAGAAAGTTTCCTTTCTAGTTGGAGGATTGAATAGGCCAGTGTAGAGATAGACATCCAAAAAAGATAGGGCACAAAGAATGGTGATGGCGAAATATTTTTGAATTTTCTTGTTGAGGATTAGAAATAGTGAAATACCAGCGATTCCCAGTGTAATCAGAAAATGAATGAAATAGGTTATGCGCCCTAGGTGGTGTTCATACGAGACAATTGAGTTCCTATTGAAAAATATCAAGCCTCCGATTAGGATGAAAGCAATTACCAAGCCAGAAAAAATCGTTTTGTTTCGTTGGTTTCGTTTTGCATTTTTGAAAATATAAAAGGAAGTGAATCCGAAGATAAAAATCGAGATAAGAATAGGCGGTATTAGGTACGTATCATATTGCAAGAATCGTTCTTTCACACCATATAAGTTCACGATTATTGTGTTGTCTGGTGTAAAAAATATTGGCAGATAAAAACCCAAAAATATATGCACAAGTAAAGGAATAGCAATTAAGGCAATAATAATTTTTTCTTTAAGCCAATGCTTGATCTGGAATAGTTGGTCCAATCCATATGCCGCAACAGTAAGCATGAAGAAAGGCAAAATAACATTTAATCTTGTTGAAGGATTGAAGTTGAATACTGGTAGATGCTTGATAGTTTCCAATATATTAAAAAAGTTAAACAGGATTATTATTATGAGAACTGAGGCTACAAAAAAGTAGTAGAGTCTTTTGATTCTATTTTTCAAGATGAGATATATGCCTGGCAAAAATAACAAAGAGGGAAGAACTCCAGAATAAAGAGCAAACTCAGATTCATTCCCACCGCCCCACCAAGTTCCATAAAGCGTACTCCCAAAATAATAAGGATTGAAGAAGTTAAGGATATTTCTCCAAGGAAATTTCCGCATACTATAATCAGCCTCTCTATAACTCAAATCAATATTTTGAAAGTATTCATATGTAGGGATTAGAATAATTGCAAGTATTAGAAATGCAAAGATTGATCCTACTATGTAGCTAATCAATTTCGATCTGCTGCCCTGTTGTTTATTTAGATATAGTAGATGCAAAAAATAAAACCCAGAGAATAAAAGCGTATAGAAAATTACAGAAGGAAAGCCTGATGAGATAATAAAAATTGTCGAGATTGTAAGAAGCAGCAATTTAGGTTTGAATTCTTTGTCAAATAATTTATTGATTGCTAAAAAAAGTAGAGGGATAAATGGAACGATGTATCCTACCGTGACCCCTATCGTGATCAGCGCTTGCCCTGAGAACATGTAGAATATTGAGCTAACTATTGCTGCTGGAGTTTTGATCTTTATATCTCTCAAAAATAAGTACATAAAATATCCAGCGAATGTTGTGCGGATAATATAAGTTAGAGTGATTGCCAGTTGATTATCAAAGATTAGGAAAAGAAAATGCAGTGGGAATAATAGGCCATTGAAAAGCATCAGAGCATATGGAACTCCAAAGCTCACGTCTTTATTCCATAGAGTATAGTCATTGAAAAAGTCATCCAAAAAAGGAACAGCATAATCGGCTTGATCGCTAAGCACAGCATTTATTGTGTAGGACTCTTCAATAACACTGGTCCAAGGGCGCCAGATGCTTAGAAAAGAGGTCTGATCATAATAGAAACCTAAAAATACTCCAATGAAAAAAAGCAGAGAAAAAACGGTAAATACCCCAATGACTTTTGTGTGCTTGGAAATTTGCATAATTTTTTAGATTAATATAACTTTGGGGCAGAATTTATTATTTCAATTGCTTTTTTTAAGTCAAATCCAATTGTATTTGCATACCATTCAAGTGATTCAAGTCTTGGTTTGTTGTCTGTATTTGCTATTTTCAAGGCCTTTTTGCGGGTCAAATCTCCTTCTCGAATTTGATTGCTTCTAAATGTGTCATTTTCTGAGAGACCGCTCATTGTGTAGTAAATGTAGTTGTAGAAGGATGCGGTTCCATCTCCAATTCTCCAGGTTGTTGGAGTGTCTGTTGCAACTTCCCAATCATACTTTTTCCCAAGCAAAGTTTTTTCAACTTTTTTCTCCTCCCATTTTATGTATTTATATAATGACAAATATTCGTGTGGAATGACATAATATGATTTGAACGCAGAAAGGCTGTCGATCAACGAGCTGTTGATATAAGATGGATTTTTTAGATACTGCATTCCGTAATAAAATGCCATTTTAAGTTTTGCAAAAGGAGTAAGCTGATAAAAGTTTTTGCCCTTGAGTTTTTTTGGTCTGATTCCGCAGAAGCCTGACTTGAAGTCAGTTCGTTCCATCAAATTTTCGCATAGAATTACCAGATCAATATTCATTTGTTTCCGAAGTTGGTTGGCATGGTAGAAGTATTGCTTATCACCTGCCATAAAAAGAGGCACAGTTCCAAGATCTGGCTTTTTTAACCATGCTTCGACATTTTTTCGCACATTCTCTCTTTTTTTCTGAATATCTGCTGAGATGAGAATATGCTCAATCCCAAGAACTCCGGTCATTCTAGCCTGATTTCTTCTGCCAAGATCAGTGATCATGCCCCAGTCATAAGAGTAGGCCACTGGGTTCATCTTGAGCTCCTCTTTGACGTAATGAAGGCCGTAGCTACTATCTCTTCCTCCACTAAACATGACAATACAGTCTGGGCTCCCGTCTTTTTTCCTGTGGGCAGCGGCCACTTTCTCAAGGGCTTTGTGTCCTTGTTCGCCAATCTTTGAGTAGTTTCTGCAGAATTTGCAAACACCTTTGTCATCAAAATCTATAAAAGGCATGGTCTCAGGAAGAATACATTTTGTACATCTTTGGAGTTCTCCTATTTTTTTGCTATTTTGTCCGTATTCTTTTTCAATGATTTTGGTTACTCTCTTTCGATTTTTTTCATTGGTTTTGAAAATCTCTGGCAAATTTTCGTTAACTTCTTGCTGGTCAATGATTTCTATGTTCCGTTTTTTCAGACGCGAATTCTTGAGTTTCTTTTTGCTCGCTCTTTCAAGATTGAATTTGTGGAGTTTCAATGAACCAATTTCTACAAGGATTCCTGTGCCGGGCTTGATCTGTGTAATCGTGAGCTTATTTTTTATGGTAGAGAATTCGCGTTCCACTAGTTTCTCCAAGAAATACTTCTCTGAAGCAAAAATCAAAATCTGACTATCTTTATCTTGCAATAAATACTGTGAACCCATATTTGTCGCAAGCAGTAAATAATCCATGTCTGCAAAAAATGTAGCAATTGAAAATGCTCCCTTCAAATGAGAAACAGATTTTTGTATTGCAGGGACAATTGATTTTTCGCTTTCCAAATATTTTCTAAAAAGCGAGGCAATCACTTCAGTATCCACTTCATATTTTCGTTTTATCCCTCGCACCTTTTTCCAAAGTTCGTCCACGTTCACAATTATTCCATTATGGATTATGATGCAGTCGTCTTTTACAACTGGTTGGTTGTTGTAGCTTTTTGTAAAAGATCCGTTTGTCTCCATCCTTGCATGACCAATGATGCTGACCGGGTTTGAGAGGTCCGCAGTAAGTTCTTTGAATTCAGGAGTTTTAACCAATTTGTTTGCAGGTAGATCTTTTTTAAATACGCTAATTTTTTTCTCATCCAGAACAGCGATTCCAGAGGAATCATGGCCACGCGATTCTGACAAAAGCAATAGGCTTTGCAATTTATCAGCAACCTCCTTTTCAGGCACCAAGCTATTTTCTTTTTTTGTTAGAACTCCGAAGATTCCACACATGTCTGATTTTACCAAAATTATTCTTAAGTAGGTATAGAGTGTGTCCAAGTATGAGAATTGTCGAGACACCAGAAATCAAGAGACCACATCTGAATGATTCTGGTTCATACTGAAGCTCGATTTTGTGCTCACCAGCAGGAATTTTGATTCCTCGAAATATTAAATCTGTTTTATAAATTTCGGTTTCTTCTCCATCGACAAAAGCTTTCCATCCTGGATAGTAGGTATCTGGGATCAGAATAAATCCGTCATTTTTAAAATTTGCCTCGAGTTCCATTGCGTCGTCATCGTATTCGATAAATTGAACCCAATCTTCAGAGCCTCTTTCAAATTCGGTAATCTCAAAATCTGCCTTGTCCTTTGCATCAAGATAGGCAATGCTTGTAACTTTCTCTTTATCAACTTTGTCTTCAAATTCTCCGCTATTTTCAAGAAAATCAATCTTTTCAATCTGAAATACTCCAGCCCTATTCTCACTCGTATTTTCAAATATGTGAATTGTGCCATCAAACGCCAATTCATATCTGTCATTGTCAATTTTTTCAAGTATTTTAAACGCCAGATCATGACATTCCTGATCAACCAATTCTCCTTGTTTGTATCGATCTATTTCTTTCACGCAGTTGAAATTTGCAAATTCGTCCTGAGTTAAATTCTCAAGAAAATCAATTGACAGTTTATATTGAATGCCAGCCTTCAGCTCAAGCGAATCCTCCCCAAGATCGAAATAATGCCATCCGAGCGGAAATGTTGCAGGGGTCACTTTTATTGTGTCGGAATAAATTTCTTTGTCATTAGCATTTAAAAGCTGTACTCTCAAATTTTTGGGCTCATTGACCAAATAGTCATTAAGACGAATCGAAATTTGATCTGTGCTCTGGGTTTCATCAAATTCAAAAGTCTGAATGATTTTTTTATCCTCAGTGATACTCGCGAGTCCATTGTACTCTGTTTGATAAATCAAACCCTTTGTATCGATAGAATATCCCTGTCCAGCAACTACATATTTGACATTAAAGAGATCCATGAATGGAGTATAAAGATCAGAATCTTCTCTGAAAAACGATAGAGTGGGTGCATACTTCAAGTATTCGCTATCGATTTCTCTAATTAGAGTTTTATAATCCTGGGTCGTGATCATGTGGACTTGAATTGAAGCTATGTCATATGCTGTATTTGTGTTTTGCATAAATGCCCTATTGATGGACAGTATCCGATCATTGTTTTCCATATTTTCTTGCAAGAATTCCGTCTCAAGAGTGTCCGGAAAAAAAGTCTCCTCCTTGGTCTTGGGATAGAACAAATGAGTGTAGTTGTATAGGTCAATAAAGCAGAGAATACCAATAATTAGTGCTGTAAAAAACGCATTTTTCTTATTTGCTAGAAGAGTAAGTAATAATGCAATGGCTACAGCTCCAGTTATCAGAGTGAAGCCGGTGTAGATGTTTTCCCAGTTTTCAAGAGAGCTTCCCTCTATGATTTGATAAAGTTTATAGGAGAATATTGCTGAGATTGCTGCGAAAATAACTCTTAATGCTACATGTGCCTTCTGAGTTATAGCCAAATACGCTAAACTCAAAAATATCAATATATATTCAGATATCGGGATCAATTCATTTGCTTTGAATTTCAATACTTGTTCTGGCGTTCCTTCACTGTCTGGAATATAGATTGATAAGAAGACAAATAGACCAAATGGAATGATCAAAAGTATTGTTGTTAGCCAATTTTTGAAAACATCTTTTGTAGTTTGAAAATAATTGAATCCGAAAGCTGTAACCGTAACAGCAAAAAATGGGACTACATAAATGAGTCTATTGGCTGGGTTGAAGTTGAAAATTGGAAGGTGCCTTGTGATTTGCAAAATGCCAAAGAAATTGAAAAGGATGGCGATGAGTAGTAAGAGTGCGATGACAAAATAGTAGAGCTCTTTTCTTCTTTTTTTGAAAATCAGAAAAATTGAGACCGGAAGTAAAAGTAGTGTGATGATTCCCATGTACCCAGCAGTTTCTACAATATTCGAAGCTCGCGACCAAGTTCCTAGAACCGGATCTCCGAAAAAATGGGGATTGATAAATTGCATAAAGTTCAGCGTTGGGAAAAATCTGCCCCAGTGATTTTCTCTATATCCCAAATCCGCGTTTTGAAAGAATTCAAGAGTGGGCAAAAGTATGAAAGCGATTGTCAAAAATCCAAAGATTGACCCAACAATATAATTTGTAAGTTTAGATAGATATTTTTTTCTGTCCTGTGCTAAAAGAGAAAGAAAATAAAACCCTCCAAACATAAAAGTGAATGCTACAAGAGAAGGAAATCCTGAGAGTAGCATTAGTGAAGTTGACACGCTTAACAGAAGTAGTTTGAATTTGGCTTTCTCTTCAAAGACTCTTTTAATTGCCAAGAAATACAATGGGATTAGTGGAATCAAGAATCCTATAAGCTGGCCCTTCGTGATCATCATCTGAGAACAAAACATGTAGAGAATCCCTCCAAGAAATGCAACTGAAAAAGAAAATTTGTATTTTTTCAAAAACAGGTACATAAATAGACCTGCAAAAACAACTTTCCAAATATATGAAAGTGTGAGAGCTAGTTGCGGTGCAAAAATAGAGAATAGAATCAAATTGACCGGAAAAAAGACATTTCGATAAATCATAAGCCCAAGCGGGTATCCAAAAGCGATATCTGAATTCCAAAGAGAAGGATCGCTGTAGAATTTGATGTAAGCTGGAATAGTATCATCAATAGCATCACTCAAGACCGCATTCACAAGATAATCTCCCTCAATCACCGAGTACCATGGCTCCCAAAGTTTCAAAAAAGAACTTGGATCATAGTAGTAACCTGTAAAAATGTCATTGAAATAGATAAGCGCAAATGCCAGAAATAATAAAAATGCTAAAAGCACCTGTAGGCGCTTGTTGTTTTGAAATATATTTTTTAGTTTTTCCAGCGTTTTCAAATTTTGATTTTAAGAGTTCGCAAAGTTAATATTTTCACTAGTATTGCAATTGAAATAAATGAAATTCCAGTTGCGATTGCAGAGCCGGTCATTCCAAGTGGTGGGACTAAGATCAGATTCATCACCATATTTGTCGCAAAGATCGAAACATAAAGAACTGACTGAATTCCAGCAGAACCGGTTTGATTGAAAATCATCAGGAACGGGGCATATCCTATACTGATGATACTAGAACTTATCAAAATTGTTAAGGGCAATATGCTGCCGTCGTACTCCTGATTAAGACCTAGGATATATAGAATAATAGGGTAGCCGATCATGACCAAAATCCCAAGAGGAATCAGGAATGCGTAAGTATAATTTCGCCCCTTGATAATAAATTTTTGAAGCTCTTCTTTTTCTTTGTTGTAATTTATTTGAGTAAGTAAAGGATTCACGTTTGTTCGAAATACGTTTGCAACTTGCCTGAATCCATCTACGAAAACATAAGCAAAACTAAAGACGCCAACAACACTATCTGTTTCAAAAAGGCCTAATACCATAACTCCGATTCGGGTGTTGGCGTCAATAAAAATCGATCCCATTATGGATTTGTATCCGTGTTTTAAGTGTTTTCTCATCCAGTCTAGAGTTTTCTTTGTGAAAGTAATTGAAAGATGTTTTCTTGAATAGATCGCAAGAATGGCAAAGAGTATGAATTCTTCTATGGAAAATATGACAATGATATTTTTGCCACTAATTGAAAAAGAGTAGAGAATCAGAAAAAACGTCAGAAGAAGAATGGAGCGCAATGCATTGAACACAGCGAAAACTTTCATGTGACGGTGTGCATTATGAAAGGCGAATAACGATTTATTTAGTGCAAAAAAGATCAGTCCTGGCGCGATCAGGAAAAGTATATTGACATCGCTACTATTGTCAAACAGTGGGGCAAAGATATTGCGTGCAAGTAAAATTATTGGCGCGATGAGCAAACTATTTAATAGTGTGGCAAGCAGTCCAGACTGCAGAATCAGTTCTGCCTTTTTGGTATCTTTAGAGTTTTGTGCTGTGTTTTTGAGTATTGAGAAGTGCACTCCTGCGCCGATAAAATGCGCTAAGAGAATAAACAGAGCATAGCCGATGCTGAATAGTCCAAGCGTTTCAGAGTCGTACGTTTTTGCGATTATTGTATTGAGTACGAGACCATTGATACCGATCAAGATAAAGCTGAGGATATTCAAGATCGAATCAGTTTTGAACTTCTGCGAAACTGGAATTTTTTTGTTTAGACGGTTGAGCAACTTGATTAGCTTTGTCAATTTCCGATTTTCAAATTTAATTTCCTCTTTTGCCAATTGGCCTAGCAGGATTTCCTGCAACTATTGTCCAGTCGTCAACGTCTTTTGTGACAATTGCTCCGGCCCCGATCACTGCACCCTTGCCGATTTTTCCTACCCCGCTCAAGATTATACTCCCAGCTCCAAGCCATGCGTCTTCGCCAATTTCAAGGGGGCTAAAGACTGTCTTTTGTTTTTTCTTGAGAGTTCGCTTGCCGACTTCATGTTTATGAGTGGAGATAAAAACTCCTTCTGAAACCCATGTGTGATCCCCAATGGTTAAACCTCCTGAGTAGTCTATGTCGCATCCGTGCTCAACTCCAACTTTTTTTCCGATCTTCAAGCGCGCGTGTTTTGTAGTATGTGGAGAGTAGAGAATTGCGTTGTATGAGATGTATGAATCTTCCCCAATATCAAAAAATGTTTTAAGAATTGCCATTTTAATACTCACCAAGATAGGCGCATCAAAAATGAATGACGAGAGCAAGTGCTGAACCGCTCTTTTTATTAGCTCCTTTGTCATTATTGTTTTTTATAAAGTCTAGAAGTTGAATTTATTCGCTCTATTGCTTGCTCAAAATCCACGTTGATAATGTCCAAATACCATTTCATAGATTCGTATCTTGGTGTGTTTTCTTGGGCAACGAGTTCTAGAGCTTTCTCTCTGGTGATCATTCCCTCTCTGATCTGATTGCTTCTGAAAGTATCAATTTCTGAAAATCCTGCAATTGTCAGATAAATGTAATTGTAAAAAGATGCGGTCCCATCCCCAATTCGCCAAGTTGATTCTGTGTCAGGGGAAGTCTCCCAATTATACTCATTAATTAAAGTATTTTGAATAGTGTCCTCATCCCACCGCACATAGTCATAAAGCAGATAATAATCTTTTCTAGGTTCAATATAGTAAGAAAAGTATGCGCCAAGTGTGTCAATTATGGATGAATTGAAATAGGATGGATTTAGAAAATAATTTTGCGAATAGAATTTTGCGAGCCGGATTTTGTCAGCAAGATTTAGATAGCTGATATTTTTTTTATTTGATTTTGGTGGAATTTTGCAAAAGCCGGTTTTGAAGTTTGTGATCTCAAGCCTATTCCCCATCCAGATATTGAAATCAACTCCGGTTTGTTTTTTGATTTTATTCATGTAGTGGAAAAATTGTTTGTCTCCGGCCATGAAAAGTGGAATTATTCCAAGATTTGGCTTTTTAAGCCAGGCCTGAACATTTTTTCTGATGTTTTCGCGTTTCTTTTTGATGTCGGCTGAAACGATGATATTTTCAATTCCAAGCTTTCCGCACATTCTTGCAACATTTCTTCTAGCTAAATCTGTGACCATTCCCCAGTCATAGGTGAAAGTGATTGGATTTAGTCCAAGTTCGTTTTTGATATAGTGAAGTCCATAGCTACTGTCACGTCCTCCACTGAAAGGAACTATTATGTCAATTCCATTTTTCGCTTTTCTTTTATAACTCTCAGCAATTTTTCGAAGTTCCTGGTTTTTCTTCTGCTCTTCTTTTTTTGTGAAATTTACTTTCCGCTCATAGGTTCTGCAAAAATTGCATACTCCTTTTTCATCAAAATCAATATAAGGGAACTGTTCGGGAAGGATGCATTTGGAGCATTTTTTGAAATTTTGTATTGTGCCCACATCATATTCAAGAAGTTTTTTTAGTTTGTCGTGATTTACTATTTTTTCTTTTCTGGCATTTGAATTGGATTTACTTAGATCTTTTATCACAATTTCTTTTTTAAGAGGCCTTATTTTTATTTCCTTTTGCTCCTTAAAATTGAATTCTGTTGTTTGAATCGTTCTCTCATCAATTATTACACCAGAAAAAGGCTTGACCCAGGAAATATTTTCAACATCGAAATCATCATCTCCTTTGCAAAATTCCTGCAGGATGTATCGTTCTGAAGCATAGACATATTGTTTTCTCTCCTTATCTGGACAAACATATAGAGATGCGTTGTTTGTGGCTAGGATCGTCTTGTCAAAGTCGTTTGAAAGGACAAGAATTGACGCCGTGCCTTCGATGTCCTTGTAGGTTTTTTGAATTGCCTTAACTATGCTGTTTTCTTTTTTGAAGTATTTTCGAAGCAAGTCTAAAATAATTTCGGTATCTACTTCGTATTTTCGCTCAATATCAGAGTTCTTTTTGTATAATTCATTAACGTTTGCGACAATCCCATTGTGAACTGTGACAAATCCATTTTTGATCACTGGTTGGTTATTTGTAGGTGTTTCAGCACTTCCATTTGTTACAAGTCTTGAGTGCCCAATAAGTGAAAAGTTCTTTAGAGGTTGCCCATTTGGGAAAGCCTCTTTATAGAATTCCTTGAAGGTTTTTTCTTTGATCATCTTATTTGCCGGGATTTGGTCCTTGTAGATCTTGATAGCACCATTATACTTAATAGCTATCCCTGCAGCTTCTTTCCCTCTTGATTCAGAAAGCAGAAAAAGCTTACTGATCCGCTTTTTTACCTTTGCAGGTTCTACTC
>Ga0114923_10000800_pt1 | contig 22890 bp, 32 predicted proteins | sample SumtaG_FD_89578 | JGI IMG/M metagenome (GOLD analysis project Ga0114923, IMG submission 89578) | Deep subsurface microbial communities from Indian Ocean to uncover new lineages of life (NeLLi) - Sumatra_00157 metaG | ecosystem: Environmental > Aquatic > Marine > Oceanic > Sediment | place: near...
ACCTTCCGGAAGCTTCTGTCAAGAGAAAACTTCCGGAAAGTTAAGAAAAGTTTCTAGCTGACATAGGTCGTGATCTCATAGCGACCTGTCCGCTCCATCTTGAACCACGACAACGCGATCCAGGTCTTCGATCCGACTTGCTCATGAAGGCGTCCTTCGCGTCCGCAGTAGATACCGTCCATCGGTTCGCGGTCGAAGCCGTTCGCGGTCAGGATGTCAGCGATCTTTCCGACCGGGATTCCGTCGTGATAGAGGCGGCTCAGATCGGCGAGAGAATCGTTCGCAGCGTTCTGTGCTTTGCGCTCTGCTTTGCGCGTCTCGAAGGTGTTTTTGTCGGTTGCCATGATTTAAGATTACACCTTCCGGAAGCTTCTGTCAAGAGAAAACTTCCGGAAAGTTAAGAAAAGATTTTCGAGCGATTACATCCCGACTGTGAAGGTCGAGTAAAGAATCAGGTTTGCGGTGTCAGCGTCGATACCTTCGAGTCTCATGTGACCCTGGACTGAGATCGCGTAAGTGTCAGTCTGACGGCAGTAGTTGACCTGGATCAGACCGTGAGTCTCAGAAATGCTCGTGAACGTTCCGTTCATAAAAGCGATGCTCAGATCTTGCTTTGCGGCTTCGACCTTGATCGCGGTCACGAAGGCGAGGTCTCCGTTCTCATTCGAGACGATCAGGATTCGGATGGTCTCTCCGTCTGAAGCGCGGCGGACTGTCCGGAAGATCGGGTTTACTATTCCTTCCAGTTGAAGCGCGGCAATCAGGTGATTCTCGGTTGAAGGATCAATTTCGATCATCCCTTTGAAGTTCTCATCGGTGCGGCGTGTTTTCATTGTGGCTTCCATGATCTAAGTATGCACCTTCCGGAAGCTTTTGTCAAGAGAAATCTTCCGGAAAGTTAAGATTGGTCCTCGGTTGCGTCATTTTTGCGGCATAACATCGGGAACTCCGCGACAGTGTAGACAAACCATTCTACTTTGCTAGTGCGGAAAGACATTCGCTTGATCTCCCAGCATTTTTCCCCTGTAAACCACGGTAGCTCGAATGCTTGATACCAATGCTTTGTTCCATTGTGTATCAAGGTGCTAGGCGACAGGTTCGCTAGATACTCGCGTGGAATTATTCGTTGTGTGCGAATCGGTAGAATGTTTGCTTTGTCGGTTGCCATGATCTAAGTATGCACCTTCCGGAAGCTTCTGTCAAGAGAAATCTTCCGGAAAGTTTAGCAAGCGTAACCGGCTTCCGTGTACCATCTCGAAACTTCCACGACAGTCAGGGTCTTTATAGCTTCCCTGAAGGGCAGAACGCATCCGCCTACCGGGTTATCCGCCCATGCGAGAACGTTCGCGCGGACAGCTTCACTGTCCGGACGTAGGCGCGAGATCGGAACGGTAGCAGGGCGCGGACAGCTTCCCTTTTTCGCGTTCGAGGTTCCGACTGCGAACGCGATATCTCCGTCTGACCGAAGAGCGGCGATAGCTGTTGTCTGAATAGCAGGATACCCGTAGGCGTTCGCGACCTCTCCGCCCGATGCGAAGCTGTAGTCATCACGGATCGCTTCTGAGATGATCACTTCGATATCGCGCTCTGTCAGGATGCGAGAACGGCGACGTCCGTTTATGTGCTTCAGTGCTTCAATGATTCCTTTATACGTCATGTTGAAACCTCTCTTTTGTTTGTGATCTCTTGGAGACACACGGACCCGTTATCGTTTGTCCCGTGTCTTGCGGACGCGGTCAAACACATCGCTCGAACAGGTCTTCGCGAGAGACTGTCCAAACTAGGGCGTGTCAAAGGACCCTTTACCCGTATGTCTCCAAGAGAGCACAAACAACTCACCTTCCGGGAGAGACCCGCTAGAAGCGGATCTTCTTCGAAAGCTTCTCAACTACTAGCTCTTCAAACTGATCGAAGTAAACGCCTTTGAGTTCTTCGGACTTCTCAAAGCCGATGTAATAGGTCAAGCCGTAGAGGTCAAGACCGGCGTCGTATCGGATGATCACTCCCTGAGACCCGCGCGAAACTTTGACCGTGTTGTCGTCCATCGCAACATACTGAAGGCGGATGTTTTTCGTCATCATTCCAAAGTGGCGGCGGAAGCCTTCGACTTGCTCGACCATCGTTTTTACTGTCTGTGTGATTTCCATGATCTAACTATAAACCTTCCGGAAGCTTTTGTCAAGAGAAATCTTCCGGAAACTTTAGAATGTTCCGATGAACTCGCCTTCTTCGTCGAAGGCTTGAACGGTCGCGCGGATGATATCGTCCGGACAGAGGGTCTCTGAGACCTTATAGATCCAGTCGTCCTCGACGTCCGCATTCAAGGCGTCCGCGATTATCTGAGCTTTCATCTTTGTCATGAATGTTGTTTCAGTTTTGAGCAGTTTCATTCTAGTGAACCTCGATCTCTTTGATTAGTCCGGTCATCTGTCCGCCTGCCATCAGGAACTGAACCGCCGAAGAGTCTCCGCTCTCGCGGGCGGCGGGAACTATCGAGCGAAGAACCTTCAGGGTTTCTTCGTTGGTCTTGTAAGCTTTTCCGTTCATCTCGAAGGTTACTGTGTTTTCCATGATCTAACTATAAACCTTCCGGAAGCTTTTGTCAAGAGAAATCTTCCGGAAACTTACGCTTTCGCGGATGCCCATGAAGTTGCAGAGGCAACTTGATGAATCAATTGTGAAAGCTCTTCCGGCTGTTGCGGTCCGCTTATGAGGTTGTTCACGACCGTCGAAAGTGAGCGTTTTCCTCCGCCACTGCTTACAGGATAGAGCGCGAAGTCAACCCGGCGGTAGTCCGCTTTAACATACCCGGAGTCGCCAGACCGTTTGACTTCGACCGATAGCGGCTTTACTCCGATCTGTTTGCAGACGTGGAAGGCGGTAACTGACATCGCTTCAAAAGAGATAGAGCGGTTTGACATGACGTAGTCAGGGGCGAAGGTTACGATCTCGCCTTTGTACTCGGAAGCGTCTTTGTAGGATTTGAGATCAATCATTCCGTCGAACGTCGCGCCTTCAAAGCTTTTCAGGATTGGATCAATTTGAGAGGCAGCAGGTCCGTCTGTCCAGCTTACGTTGATCGAGCAACCGCCAGAGTAGGACTTGGAGCGGACAGAGAACCTCGTTCCGGGGAAGGAACCCTTCAGAGCTTTGCGAACTTCTTTCGCGGTCTCGGTTAGTGAGTAAGTCTTTGTCGTTTCCATAATCTAACTATAAACCTTCCGGAAGCTTTTGTCAACCCCTAACTGAATTATTTTTCCGGAAAGTTTGCAAGGGGCGTATTATTAGACCATGCACAAAGACCCAAGACAGAGACCGGCACAAGAACCGGCGAGACAGGTTCTCGACTGGCAGAAGATAGCGCTCTTTGCTCTCCTCCCAGTCGTCGTTGTTCTGCTCATCTTCGCGCCTTACATCGCGCGTTGGTGGACGATACAAGGCGCTCATGCGGAAGCGGAGCGGATCAAGATCATCGGCGACGTTCTGGAGACTCCAGAAGGGGCGCTCTACATTCAATACCTCGAAGGGAAAAACAATGATTGAATTTGATATAGGCTGGAAACTTCTCGGTCTTCTACTGTTCACGGGTTTGCTTTGGGCATCGATCCGAAGCAAGCAAGCGGACACGCACAAAGCAGAAGCGGACGCTTTTCGGAAGTTCGCAGACATGAAGGACGTCGAGAAAGATCGAGCTATCGTCGTTGGCAAACTTGGACAGTCATGAGCAATTGGAGAGATGAGAACCGTGTACAGTGTTTTGACTATGACGTCTCACTCTATGCGGGGGATTGTCTCCAGATGACTATACCGGCGCAAACAAAACGGCAAGTCGGATTGATTAAGCGGCTCTGGCAGGAAGACGAACCGACTGACGGCTTCCGGAAGGTTAAAGTCAAGCTCTACGACTGGACTCAGCGCGAAGAGTATCTTCCCGTGATTCGGTTCTATGAGGTTGAAGGAAAGAAGGCGGTCGCGCGGGAACGGATGTTTGTTCCGCACACTGGGACGGCGTTCCTACTCGCGGACCTCTGGGAGCGTCGAGGAAGGGCGCTAGAGCGTCGCTACGTCTTTCGGGTCTGGACTCCTAAGCTAGGCGTTGATCACAAAGAGCGAACGCTCTACGACGCTCCTATGAGTCGAGTTCTTGTCGGTCCAGCGTTTCAGATTGGTCTCTCGCGTAAACGTGATTGGTCGCGCGAGTTCATGAAGGTGAAGGTCCCGTTCTAGGGAAGAAGGAATCTATCGAATGTCACAAGATGAAAAGCACACACAACGCGGGACGGCTCCGATCCATCCGCCTTATATCGCGTCTCCGGTCTGCAAGACTCCGGGCGGCGTCTACTACTTCAGACAACCTTCAGCGGCGCTCGTTGTTCGTCCTCAGACAAACCTCGAAGCGGTTCGCCCGTTCCTTGAATCGTTTCCGGAAGAATTCCAGTTCAGTGATTATCTCGACGATCCAGACGACTTGTCGGACTCGGAAGCGTCGGCGAAGTTCGCGGGGCAGCTTTGCTATATGTCGCTCGGACCTAAGCGGACAAAGAACGCGGAAGCTTCGCGCTACTTTGGGAACATCAACGAAAGCGGACATGGCTCCGTCTATGAGCATCCCGGCTACTCGTTTCTGTTCTGGGGAATGTCGCGGTCACTGACTCATGAGCTTGTCAGGCATAGGGCGGGGTTCGGATTCAGTCAAGTCTCTCAGCGCTATGTCAGCGGCGGTCTTCTCCGCTTTTGTATGCGTCCGGAGTTCCAGGGATATCCGGAACTCGAAGAAGACTTTATCGAGGAAGCCGAGTATCAATATGATCGCTATCATCGGACGCGCGAGAAGTGGGGCGCGATCCTCAAAGGGAAGCTCTCTATCGATGCTCTGGCGGCGCTTGGTCGCTCGGGTCTTCGGAAGATGAAGAATCAGGTAGCGCGGACCTACCTCGGAAATTTTGTGGAAGCTCCGATCTACGTCACGATGAACACGCGGGCGCTCCGTCACTTCATGAATATGCGTGGATCGAGGTTCGCGGAGACGGAGATTAGGGCGCTGTCTCTCAAGGTCTTTGAGCTTGTGTCCAGAGAGCTTCCGAGTATTCTCCAGGATGTCAGCACAGAAGATCTTCCGGACGGAAGTTCGGGTTTACACTTGCAATACCCGAAGGTCTAGTAGTAAGATTCAAAGCAGTGGAGGGAGCGCGTCGTTTCGTCGCGCTCTCTTTTTTTCCATATAGGCGAGAGCAAAGATTGCGGATCTTCTAAAGGCGGCGGGGCGTCGTCAAAAAAAAGTAGGGACCGGACCGTCGCTTATATGGGATATGCATTAGAGAGAGCTATAACTGAAGACCGCATTGAAGCGGGGCGTCGAACTTACCGGAAAGACCGGAAGCTTTGGGACGCTCAGCTAAATACCGTTGTCTCCCGCTACTGGGGTGGACACCGCCCACACTTCTTACAGAAGATCTTTCTATCTTGTAAACAGGATCGTGAAGTCTTCTTCGGTGGCGCGGCGGGTGGCGGGAAGTCTGACGCGCTTCTCATGGGCGCTCTGGAGTACATGAACATTCCCGGATACTCCTCATTGATCCTCAGACGAACCTATGCGCAGTTGGGTAAGGCTGATTCGATCATGTTCCGCGCTCAACAATGGTTGGCGAAGTATCCGGAGATTCGATGGAACGAACAGAAGCATCAGTTCCTGTGGCCGAACGGCGCGACCCTCGAATTCGGTCATCTTCAATACGATAAGGATTGCTACAACTACGACGGACCCGCTTACCAATACGTCGCCTTCGATGAGTTAACTCAGTTCACAGAGTATCAATACAAGTTCCTCTTTGGACGTGTTCGCCGACCGAGTCGAGGTCTTCTATCGAAGGTTCCTCTCCGGGTCCGTGGGGCGTCTAATCCGGGCGGTATTGGACATGATTGGGTTAAGGGGCGTTTCGTCACGAAAGAGACAGCGGTCGCTCCTTTCATCCCGGCGCTGATTGCGGACAACCCTTCTCTTGACGCGGTAGCTTATCATCGAATGCTGGCAGAGCTTCCGCCTATTCTCCGGAAGCAACGCGAAGAAGGTGACTGGGAAGTAACTCCGGACGGTCTGATCTTTCAGTCCGAATGGTTTCAGGACTATGTCGATCAAGCTCCTAAAGACTGCTATCGCTTTCGCTTCTGGGATCTGGCAGCAACCGATAAGAAGGACGCTGATTACACTGTCGGCGCTCTCGTCGCAATGGATGGGCGTGGAGATATCTTCATCGAAGATATTGTTCGTGGCCAATGGAATCCCGGCAAGGTCGAGCGAGTGATTCAAGCGACTGCGCAAGCGGACGGGAACGGCGTTAAAATCCGAATAGAGCAGGAGCCCGGCGCTTCCGGAAAGCTAACGATAGGAAACTTTGCACGGCTACTGATCGGCTATGACTTCCAGGGCATCCCGTCGAGCGGTGCGAAGGTGACGCGCTGGACTCCTCTCGCGTCGGCGGCGAACAACGGACTTGTGAAGATTGTCAATGCACCTTGGAATCATGACTTCATCTCGGAGCTTGTAAATGTTCCGGAAGCTGGACATGATGATCAGGCGGATGCAGCTTCCGGCGCGTTCCTCCAGTTAGCAAATAATCGACCTGTCGCAGTCGGCGTCTCTCGTGTTCGCGACAAAAAGAAAGCGGAACCTGAAGAGACCACTATCGAGAAGGACGTTCGAGAACTACTCAAGCAATCAATGAAGAACAAGGACCGAGAGAAGGTGAGCGTATGATAACGATTCCTCAATCACTGAACCTTAACTCGGAAACGGACGACTACAAGGAAGATGGTCCGGAAGTCGTTCCTTCCGGAAGGTCCCAAGTACAAACGCTTGTCGAAGACAACGGTGGAAAGTTACGCGATGTCCTCCCCTTTGTACTCTCGATTGTACAGCGCGTGAAGAAGACAAACAATATCGGGAACGTCACACACGAAGAGATGGTCGCGGTTGCTCTGGCGGCTCTTGCGAAGTGTCGTTATCGCTTGAAACCGAAGAGCGGGAAATTGACGACTTACGCTTATCGAGCAGTTAAAGGAGCTATCCAAGACTTCATCGCAGCAGAGCTTCGACACTATGGGAAAGTAACTCCGGTCAATCCTATCGTGTTCCATTCGTTGCAGGCTTCGAATCACTTCGAGGAGAAGCTCTCAAACAAGCGGCTCTTTACGCGAGTTCTCGACGCGCTGGAACAGATCGAACCGCTGAAAGCTTACATTGTCCGGAAGCATTTCCTCGATGGCGTCCAAGAGTATGTTCTCGCGAAAGAGCTAGGTCTGACGACTCAGAACATCTCGTCTATTCGCAGAGAAGCTTTCGCAGACATCCGCGCGATAATGGGCGCGACGGCGACTGGCACGGTTCAGTGGGTAGCGAATCACGACAATTAAGGAGTGCTAGGAGAACTGACTATGAATTTCACAAACTCTTTCCGGAAGGCTGGGCGCTTCTTCACAAAAGCCGAGACCGCTCAGACTCCGGGTATTATTTCCGCTGTCTTCTCAGCTTCCGGAAGCGGCTCCGGAATGTTTGGCGGGAAGTTTAGTTTCACGAAGGCGGTATCTTCCGGATACAAAGATCTCGTTTGGGTCTATCGATGCGTCGCAAAGAAGGGCGAGAGCATCGGCTCTGTCCCGTGGAAGGTTTACCGGAAGGCGACGTCTAGCTCTGATCGCGAACATCTGATCGACCATCCACTTCAAAAGCTGATCGACCGTCCAAACAAATACACAGACAGGACTCAGTTCTTCATTCAGTGGATTTCTGATCTCGACCTCGGAGGAAACTCCTATTGGGAGATCGCGCGGGAAGGCGGAAGAGATTCCGGACTTCCTATCGGTCTTTGGCGGATGCGTCCGGACTGGACAACTCCGCGACCGGGGAAAGATGTCTTCCTGAAGGACTACAAATTTGACTCGGGTTCCGGGACTCCCGCGTATTTCGAGGTTGATAACGTGATCCACATGAAATATGTCGATCCCGTTGATCCCTACGTCGGTATGAGTGTTATTCAAGCGGCGGCGCGAACGATCTTAACCGAGAACGCGGCTATCGGTTGGAACAAATCTATCCTCGATAACTCAGGCGTCCCCAACGGTATTTTGAAAGTTCCGGTTCAGACGATGTTGGCGCAGGATAAAGCGACGCTTCAGGAGAACATAGAAGACGAGTTCGCGACTGAGGATTCTCGCCATCGTCCTATGATTCTTTGGGGCGGGATGGAATGGGAATCGATGTCACTCTCGCAGAAGGACATGGATTTTCTCGAACAGAGGAAATACAACAAATTCGAAATCTGTGCTGATCTTGCGGTTCCGCCTATGGTGGTCGGCGCTTTAGAGAATCCGACTTATTCAAACTACGGGGTCGCGCGTCTCTCATTTTGGGAGGACACGATTACTCCGTTACTCGATTGGTTGAAGGGACATTTGAACTATCGTCTTGCTCCCTACTTCGGTCCGGATATTGAAATTGACTATGATCTTTCTCAGGTTCCAGCAATGCGGGAAGCGTTCAAGCAACTTGTCGAGACGGCGAAGACCTTGTACGAAATGAACTACCCGATCAACGCGATCTCGGAACGGCTGAATCTCGGAATGGAAGCTGTACCGTGGGGCGATTCCGCATGGATTAATCAGAGCTTGATTCCGACCGTACCTGTTGACGGTGGCGCGGTACAACCGGCAGACGAAGATCTTTTGGACGATGAAGGCAACCCTCGTGATCCTTACCGCTTACAACCGGCTGAGGAAGAAGCGCGGCGGGGGCGTCTTGTCTAAACGGTTAGGATCAAGACGATATGATATTCCTTGCGACTCCGCTCTCTCAACTTCCGACAGAGGAAGTCTCAGTTGCTACTCTTCCGGAAGAGATTCAGAATTGGATTAAGTCTGTCTACCGCGATTGTTCTCCATTCTTTGAGCTTCCGGAGAGAGTGAGCTTCCGGATGGTTCGCTCTGTTCTTAAATGGAAAGCAATCGACGCGGAGAGACGACCGTTAGAGGCGAAGTGGGGAGAGCGTCTCGCGGACGACTTCGAGCGATGGGGAAGAGCGGTCGGTCGAGTGTACACACGAACGGAACGGATCGGCGACGCGCTCGACGTTGCGGACGATCTGATCCGGATACAGTTCCGGAATGAACTCGCTCTTCTGTGGGTTGAGGTCGGGAAGAAGTTCTACCGAAGCACGGAAGCTGACATTCTCGGTAAGGCGATCTCAGACAACTTCACTGAACTAGATACACTCGATGACGCAGAGTTTCAGGCGTATGTCTCCCGCGCGGTCGCTCAGAAGGTGACAGCGGTCGCGGGTTCAACAAAGCGGGCGATAGCGGAGACAATCGAGCGCGGACTTCGAGACGGCGACTCGATTAGAGATATCGTTGGCAAGCTTCAGTCAGGACTCGCGTTCGGAAGACATCGCGGGTTCTTGATCGCGCGGACGGAAGTCATTGGAGCTTCGAACGGAGCAACTCATTTCGCTAACGGAAAGCACTACGACAGGGCGACAACGGAGAAGGAATGGTTAGCAACGCGAGACGGGCGCGTTCGAGCGTCTCACAGTGCGGCGAACGGGCAGCGTGTCGGCTTCTCCGAGACATTCTCAGTCGGTCATGCTCAGCTTATGTTTCCGGCTGATACCGAATCCGGCGCGGGACATCCGGAAGAAGTGATCAACTGTCGTTGTACTCTGCTCTATCACACAACTGGAACCGGGACAACGAGTCCAACCGGAAGGGCTCCGCGTCGGCGTCGTGTTCCGGGCGCTCCCGGCTCTCCCTCACAAGTGGCAGTGGAAGAGATTACAGCGGCTTCAGTGCGTCGGCAAGTGATTGACGCGCTAGAAGACGTAGGGAAAGAGATCGAAGCCTTAAAGGATATCCATAGGGGTTTGATCAATCGAACGAACAAAGCACTAGCCAATTACAAGCGTGTCCGCACACCGGAGAATCTAGAGGTTTACAACGCACTGTTCCAGGAAGCAACGGACATCGGGAAGCGACTCCCGAAGATGTACAAAAAGAGCGCGGATGAGTTTTTGAAGATTTGGAATCCTTCCGGAAAGAAGCGGACTAAGATCGAGTACGTTAAGGATCAGTTCGGAAAGGGGCGCTTCAAACAAGCAAACTTTGACGAGAGCAAAAGGTTCATGGAAGGTTTAGGCGGTCTTCCAGATCAGAAAGAACTGAAGATCCAATGGCGAAAGGTTGACGCACGGGACAGACATCGAGCGTCTCAGTACGATGGCGACGCGCATATCAAGCAACCGGATGGAAGCTACAAGCGAGAGCATCGCTCGACGATAAAGCTTGATACACATCATACAGCGGAAACCTACATCCATGAGACGGGTCACGCCTTTGATGCAAACTCGAAAGAGTTCTCTGACAAGGTAGAAGCGCACTACAAAAAGCGGACGAAGGGCGAACCTCTGGAGAAGCTCTCGGACCTGACCGGCAACCCGAATTATAAAGACACTGAGGTCGCGCGGCGTGATCAGTGGATAACGGCGTATGAGGGAAAGGATTATACTGCTATGGGGATTCGGAACAAGTCAGGAAACTATGCTTCTGAGGTTACGAGTATGACCGTTCAACAACTTTATGAGAACCCGGCACGTCTTGCGCTGCAAGATGAGGATACCTTTGATTTCTTCTGGAATCTGTTCGTAGGACCCTAGTAGATAAGTTCCGGAAGCTCTTCCTTCTGGGATTCTTCAATGACGTAGGAACCGGGGAAAGCTTCGACAACGGCGCGGACTCGATTGTCTTCCAGGTCCGGACTGTACTCGGGATCGCCTTTATTGAGAAGTGGACTCGCGGACGCGGGTCCATACAAGCGGTTCAGGTGACGAGCGACAAATGAGTCTCGAAGAACAGACCATCGCCCTTCGTTCCAGACCGCTTCGACGGTCACGGTATCCAAAGCTAACATAACCTTTGTCATGACTTGATCATACTCCTAGTGTCGCGTGTTGAACTTCTCTCCGTCCTCGAAGACGGAGACCTGAAGTTCGAAGTACTTGTGATTGACGAAGAGCGGAAACGTGACGAGCGCAAGCGGCTGAACCGCGCGGAAGGGATCGAACTCGGGATAGGATACGACCGCGTCTTCCGGCTTGCAGAGAAGGGCGGCGCGTTGGCGACGTGAGAGAGTTAGCGCGGCGCGGGAGCGGATAACGTTGCTGATATCGTTTGAAGTCATCGGGAGAGTCCTTTCAGTTTCTGAGAGACGCGGTAGTCGTAGGACGGGACGAGCAAGAACTCGACCACATCGAGGATTAGATTCTCAAGTTTGCTCAGCATCTCAGCAACTCCTAGCGGGAAAGACGGGTGCAAGCCGAACCGTTCTCATTCAGGTAAACTGCGGAAGCGTTCGCGGCAGTATTTCCAGGAAGGTTCCGGATGATTGAAGGCGCGAAGTAGAAAACCGCGAATGCGAAACCGAAGAAGATTCCCTCGATCAGTTCGGCGTTTGCTGCTAATGTCGTTTCCATGATCTAACTATAAACCTTCCGGAAGGATCTGTCAAGAGAAATCTTCCGGAAAGTTAAGAAAAGTTTTTCGAGGTTAAAACAGACCTTCTCTTTCCATGGCGACGAACTCCGGTTTGAACTCCTCATAGGCGGGAGTTCCGTAGGCGGGGAAGTCGTCGCTCTAGAGAATGACCATCGGCGCGGGTTCAGCGGCGACTGCGATGTTCCATGTTTTTGTCATTTTCTGTTAACCTCCAGTGCTTCAATCATGACCTTTCGGGAGACGCGCTTTCTGTCGAGGTAGAAGGTCGAACGGTAGTGGTTACGCTGGAAGCGGGTCCGCGCTCCTACTGGGACTACATAGCACTCAAAGCGTCCTTCGCGGTATACACCGTAGTTGCAAGCGTCGGCGTCGGCGTCTTTCTTCGCTTTCTCGATTAGTTCGATTAGAGTAGGCGTCTTCATGTTTAAAGCTTATACCTTCCGGAAGGATCTGTCAAGAGAAATCTTCCGGAAAGTTAAGAAAAGTTTTCGAGGGAATCCGGGGACAGTCCGGAAGGACTCGCGCGACTCCTGAGCGGAACCGATAATTAACGAACGTATAGGGGCGGAATCGCTCCACTAGGAAGGTCACAGACTATATGCTCCGAAAAAAGATTGACCCTGACTTTACAAAGGTCACAGTCGTCGAGGAAGAAGGCTCATCTTCCGGCTACCTCGAAGGCTACGCCAGTGTCTTCAACAATGTTGACCTCGGAGGGGATGTCGTTCGGAAAGGCGCTTTCAAGAAAACGATCAGAGAGCGACTGAAGAAAGGGATGATCCTTCTCTACGACTCTCACGCGGTCTATGAGGGAACAAGCGCGGTTATCGGCGCTGTCACAGCGGCGGAAGAGCGCGACGAAGGTCTTTGGTTCCATGCTTCCTTCTCCGCTGTAGCGCGGGCGCAAGATGTCCGTACGAAGGTCAAAGAGAAGATCCTTCGCGCTCTGAGCTTTGGTTACGACGTGATCAAGAGCGCTCCGTCGACTGAGTTCGGGGAAGATGTTACTGAACTGGTAGAGCTTAGGCTCTGGGAAATCTCAGTCGTCCCGTGGGGAATGAATCCGAAGGCGGCGTCTGATGTTGTCAAAGGGATTGGTCTCGGACAAGAGTTCGAGTTCGCGGCGAAAAATCATCCCTTCGATCCTGTCGGCGCTCGGAAGCGCGTCGCGGAATGGGCGGAGAACGATCCGTTCCTTTACTCGAAGGCGTTCATATGGGCAGACGAAGCGAACGATCAGTCTCCTCTCGGGTATGCTCTCCAGGTCGTCGATATTGTGGACGGCGAACCGAAGTACATTTTGAACGCGGCGAAGACGGCTCTCACCAGAACTCGCGGCGACGAAGAAGCTGTCTGGAAGAAGGACAGCGAAGAGATCACATCTGACCTGAAGACTCTCTATCAGAAGGTCGATGAAAAATTTCCGGAAGTAGAGACTCCGGATACCGAATTCAAGGGTCTGTCCGAATTGTCGAAAGGCGTTCAGGACTTCGCCCTCGCAACAACCCTCCGGAAACTTCGAGAGGGTATGGGTACATTGTCCGCGAAATAGGCGGATGACCTCGGTCACTGTTCGGACACTTCTTCCGGAAGCCGAATGAGCAAGCCGACAGAGGGTTGAGCAGCCGATCCTTGATCACTGCGAGAGAGAGAGACTTCGAAACAGGAAAGGGAAACATGGACGTACAAGCGGAACTGAAAACTATCAATGAGACTTTCGCAGGGTTCAAGACTCTGAACGAGGAAGCTCTCGCGGAAGTCAAAAAGTATGGCACTGTCAGCGGCGATCTTGAAGCCAAAATGACGAAGATGTCCGACGACATGGACGCTTCCGAAGTGAAGCTGAACGAGCGGCTCACGGCTATCGACGCGAAGGCGGAGAAGCTGGAAGTCATGGAGAAACAGATTGAGGACTTCAAGGCTTTCGAGTCCGAAGTTCGGTCTCGCTCCAATCATAACGGTGGCGCTGGCGGTGACGATGGTGACACCGTTAAGGCGATGCGGAAGTCGATCTTCTGGAAGGCGATTCGCGGTGGACTCACTCCGGACCTGATCGACCTTCACAAGACCATCACCGACGACGAGAAGGAATGGCTCGGTGTCTCTGCTCAGAAAGCAATGATTGTCGGCGACGACGAAGCGGGCGGCTACCTCGCTCCCGAAGAGTACGTGAACGAGATCATCGCGGACACGGTCGAGTTTTCTCCGATTCGGAGTCTTGCTCGAATCCGGACGACTTCTCGGAAGGCTGTCACGATTCCGAAGAAGACCGGATCAATCTCCGCGTCTTGGGTTGAAGAGACCGGCACTCGCGGCGATTCCGGAAACCCGACTTACGGAATGGAGCGTCTCCAGTCCTACGAAATGCATGGACTGATCAAGGTCTCAAAGCAGGAACTCGAAGATGCGGCGTTCAACGTCGAAGGCTTCATTCGCGAAGAGCTTTCCGAACAGTTTGGCTCTGCCGAAGGAACCGCGTTTGTTACCGGAACCGGAACGGGTCAACCCCAGGGCGTTCTTTCGAATGCTTCAGTCACTTCAGTCAATTCCGGTCATGCGACTCAGATCACGGCTGATGGTCTGATTGATCTGTACTTCGAGCCGAAAGAGATTTACGCGAACAATGGCGTCTTCGTCATGGCGCGTTCGACTCTGAAAGCGATCCGGAAACTGAAGGACGGGCAGGGTCAGTACATCTGGACTCCTGGTTTCAAGACGGAAGCCAAACCGGCGACGATCCTCGACCGTCCTTATGTGGTCGCTCCCGATATGCCGACTATCGCAGCTTCAGCTTATCCGGTCGTCTTTGGCGACTGGCGGCGGGCGTACTACATCCTCGACCGGGTCGTGATGGAAATCATCACTGATCCGTATTCGAGTAAGGCGACTGGCATGATCGAGATCAGCGCTCGTAAGCGTGTTGGTGGACAGGTCGTTGCTCCGTTCGCGATCAAGAAACTGAAGATTTCGGCGTAGGTCCTACGCCTTTTGACGGGACCTTTCCGGAAGGTTAGGTCCCATTCAAAAACAGGAGAAAATGAAAATGTCTTCAGTCTTAAATTCTTTTGATCAAGCGGACGCATCAGGCGACAACAAACTGAATCTCGGTGGAACCGTCGATGTCACGGGAACCATGCAGCGTCACGGCGCAAGCGTCGGCGACGCACTGACCTACACGAAAGCGGTTCGGATCACGCTTGCGGAACTGATCGCAGGATACGAACTCGTCGCGGCTGTCACTGGTAAGTCGATCCGGGTCACGAACTACTATCTTCGGATCATCGGCGGCGCGGCTACCGCTGCGGATGACATTCGCATTCAGGACAACAACGGGACTCCCGTTATCGTCGTTACGGCGGCTGTGGCGGCTCTGACGGAGAATGCAGAGGTCGCGGGTCTCGGACCCGCTATCGCGAACGTCACGAAGGGCGCGGGATGGATGGCGCTTCTCACGGCGTCGAAGGCGCTCGATATCGTGGAGACCGGGACAACCATGACGACGCTGACTCACGTTGACGTTATCGTTCAGTATCAGATCGGCTAATTCCTTCCGGAAGGATTCGATCAAGTAGAAGAGAGAAAATTCGAAAAGAGGAAGGAAAAAGAACCATGTTCAAACTTGCAGGCAATGTCAAACTGAACCGGGCGATTGACTACGCTCAGATCACCGCATCCAAAACCGGCGACGTGATTATCGACACTCAGGGCTACGACGATATCTTCTTCATCGTTCACGTCCATGCAGCGACTACCGCTGACGCTGATCACTACTTCACCATGAAGATGCAAGAGGGAGACGCGGCGGCTCTTGGTGACGCGGCTCTTGTCGCGGACGGAACCACGTATCCGAACCGCTACTTTGGCGAGTCGCCTTCAGATCGAGCACTCGATCTCACGACTCAGGCGGACGGGTTCATTGTGTTTGGTGTCCGTCTTCACAAGCGGTACGTCCGGCTCATGGCAATCGAGACCGGAACCTCTGACGTCACGATCAGTGCGGTCGCAGTCCTTGGAAATCCGAAGACCGCTCCGACTGTCTAACGAAGTCGCCTTTCGCGACGGTCCAGATGAGATCTCGCGCCTTTCGGGGCGCGGGGTCTTGTCTATTGCTGTACTGTGGGAGTTATGCCGATCTTTGATCAAATCTCTCTAGCTGAAAGTTCTTCCGGAAGGGCGCGGTCGCGGGGCGTCGATGTCACGCGGACTGTCAATCCGGAATTCAATCCGGTGACAGCGGCGGATGTAATCGCTCACCTGAAGCTACCTTCCGGAAGTTCCGAAACAAACATCGATAGGATTATTGGGGCGGTCGTGGGCGCGATTGAGAAGTATACGAATCGCGGTTATGTTAAACAGACGATCCGACAGATTCATGATCAAATCGGACCAATGGTTAAGCTTTGGGTTCGTCCCGTCCTAGAGGTCGTTTCTATCCAGACAATTGCTTCTATGGCGGCGGATGACCTTGTTTTGATGTCCTCTGACGACTATGCGGTTTCCATCGATAAGGACAAGATTCGACCGCGTTCGGCGTGGCCGACACATCGCGGCTTTTCTTCCTTCGTCGTCACCTTCAATGTCGGATACAACGATCATCCGGATAGTCCTTCAGGTCCAGAGATTATAACGGCACAAGCGGCGGTCCCGACTGATGTTCACGAAGCGGTCCTTCAGTGGATTGGTCATCTCTACAACAACCGAGAGGGACAATCTGGAGAAATGAAATATGAGGTCATCGCGAAACGGATTGGAATCATTCCCGCAAATGTCGCGATCTTGCTTGAAGGCTACCTCGACCGGAGACTGACGCTCTCATGAAACGGACGAAGAAGAGTCGCGCGTCAACCGGAGATCTTCGTTTCTATCTTGCTCTTGCACGTCCGGAAACTACTCCCGATGATATCGGCGGGAGCCCTCGACAATCATGGACGCTGATCACTGAGCTATGGTGCGACATAATGCCGCGCTCCGCAAAGGAACGCATGATCGGCGCTCAGCTTCAGGAGATGACTTCTCACTTGATCGAGTCCCACTATTGGGAAGACTGGAAAAAGGGAGACCGGCTCTCCTACACGGACGCGAACACGGACAAGACACACTACTTCCGGATACTCGCACGGCTTGATATAAATCAGTCGGCTACCCGGCTCTTCTGGGAAGCTGAAGAGTTCGACGGGTCCAGTGCCGAATAATTCACCTATCGAAGCAAAGCTCATCGGCGCAACCGCACTGAAGCGGAAGTTCAGTCTCATGGATCAGCGAGTCAGAGGCGCGATGAAGCGTCTTGTCAATGAGCACTCTCGCAAACTCACGAACCGGGCGAAGAAGGAAGCTCCGGTAGACATGGGTCAGCTCAGAGCGTCCATACGTCCTCAGTTCTTCTCCAACGGTCTAACCTCTCGAATTGCCACGAACACAGGTTACGCGGCGTTTGTGGAGTACGGAACGGGTCCTCTGGGACGCATGACCGCAAAGAACACACCGAAAGGTTACGTTCACTCTGTCTCGCTCAAACGTCCTCCGCCAGACGTCATCTTCGAGTGGGTCTGGCGGAACCGTAAGAACATGGGCGGCTCGGGATGGACGAAGTCACAAGCGAAGGGCGTCGCGTTCCTCATTGGAAGAGCAATCGGAAAGCGCGGTCTTCGAGCGCGGGCATTCATGGGACCGGCTTACATCGAGACGAAAAAAGAGTTTGAGCGGGACGTTCGGCGCGAGTTCAAAAGGACGGCGAAATAATGACAGCGATCAAAGGCGGCTCTTCTCTCTACGGCGTGTCACTCGCGATCTTCCAGAAGGTCTCGGTCGCGTTCCAGGATGTTGGCGAAGTCTTTGACGGATTCCTTCCGGAAGAATTAGACTCGGTTGATTTTCCATACGCGATTATCGAAGAGATGACCGAAGGGCAAGAGAACCTTTTGAACCGCGCGGTTCGAATGACCGTCGTTACGATCAAGATCTACACAGCGTATCGTGGAACGAAACAAGCGAAGCAACTCGCGGGGAAACTTGTAGACGCACTCGAAGAGATGGACCTCTCTCCTGAAGAAGGATGGGTCTTTCCGAAGACGAAGTATCTCGATACTCATTTCCTACGGGAAGACGACGTCCGCTTCACAGCGATCATGAGATTCGAGGTCATGGCGGAGAAGCTGGCATGAGTGAAGACGAAGAACAACTCGGACCGGGGGAAGAGTGGGAATACTACGACGAAGACGTTCCGGAAGAAGCACCGACCGCGCCTCAATCTCAAGAGGAAATTGATCAGGAACGCGGTTACTCTGAACTCTCTTGGAAGAACTTCCCGCTCTTCCAGTGTCTCTCCTGTAAGTTCAATCACATCTCTCCGGATGGAAGCGAAGACAACATAAAAGCGCACGTCTGGAAGTTTCATCAGATGGCGGAGAATCTCGCTATGAACGCGGCGCTCGAAAGCACGAAGCGTCCGGTCGAAGCAGAACTCTATGATCCTTCCGGAAGACTGATTGAAGAACGCGACGCGACTGAAGAAGAACGCGCGGAAGATTCCTTTCTTAACTTCGATCCTCCGAAGACCCTCAACGGCTAACTGACGAACTGTCTCCAGTCCTCGCACATATCCCGTGCGGTCGTGGGGTGCTTTACGTCATCCACAAAAGGCATTATCGGCTGAAGCTGTTTCCCCATTGTGAGCACGGTCAAGAATAGATCAAACCCGTTATTCAATTTGTCGAGTTCATCTGGCGAAAGCTTGTACCGCACCGTGACCGCTCCGCTATCGCGGGACATCACAGCGGGGAGCGTTTCATACTCCACTTGATCTTCTGCGATCTTAATCTTCCGGAAGGAATCGTCTCCTACAAACACTAGATCTTGAGGCGTCATGGTTTTAGAATACGCGCTTCTCCCGCGCGGGTTCTTTCCGGACCCGATAATTAACACTCGAAGAAGGTTCGCGGACGCGGACCGGAAGGAAGGATCAGGATCTATGGCAAGAGCAACTCTAGTAAAAACGACCGCTCCGGGTCCGTACACGTCTGATGGCGTCGCAGTCACTTGGACAGCGGCGGTCGTTGCTGACAAAGAGGAATTCGTCATGGAAGGTAATGACTTGCTCCTAGTTCGCAACGAAGACGCATCCCCGCACACGTTCACTATCACGTCGGCGGAAGATCGCATGGGGCGAGTGGGTCACATTACCGCTCAGTCTCTTGCCGCGTCGGCGTGGGCGGTTCTCGGACCTTTCAAGAAACTGACCGGATGGCAACAGTCAACCGGCGTCCTCTATATCGAAGCGGACGATATCAATATTGAGTGGGCGGTTATCAAGCTCGCGTAGAAGGGAGATTCCGGAAAGATGCCAAGACAAGCACACACACCAGACGCGGCTCCGGGTAGCTATCCTACTGCGGGCATCGTCTTGACTCAGACAGCGGCGGATGCCGCAAACCTTGAGGAATTCAAAATGACCGGGCGTGAACTTTTGATCGCGTGGAATCCGGACGTTGGTCCTCACACCGTTACTATCGACTCGGTTGCAAATCAGCAAGGGCGGACACTAGACGTCACAGCGGATTCAATCGCGGCGGGAGCAACTCACGTTTATGGACCCTTCACTACAAAGCTCGGATGGGTTCAGGGAGACGGAACGCTAAACTTTGAAGCGGACTCCGCCTTAATCGAATTCAGCGTTATTCGGATGCCGACCTGATCGAAGATTCCGGAGAGAAGATCTTTCCAGACAGGAGATATAAAACAGAATGGCAAGTCCAGCTATTTCCGCCTTCGGAACACTACTCCAGATCGGCGACGGCGCGACTCCCGAAGTTTTCGCAACGGTCGCAGAGCTACGGACTATCTCGGGTCCGTCTCTGAACGCCGATACAATCGACGTCACAACTCACAACACGGCGACACCTTTCCGGCGTTTCATCTCCGGACTGATCGACGGTGGAGATGTCACGTTCGATATCAATTTCATCCCTCAAGAGCCGACGCACTCCTACAGCGCGGGGATCTTGAAAGACGTGGTCAATCGGACTGCTCGAAACCTGAAGATCGTCTTTCCGGACAGTGGCAACACTGAATGGATCATCCCAGTTATCTTCGTGAACTTCGAGGTCTCGTCCGACCCCGCCGATGTTCTCATGGCTTCAATCACTGCAAAGGTCGCAGGTCCGCCTACGTTCGCGTAACGCGACTTAATCTGCCCTCATAAGGCGGAAACGATCTGAGCGGCGCTACGGAGCGTTTGAGACAAGTGAGGGAGTTCCGGTCCTCTCCCTCACTTGAATCGTGTCACGGTCTCGATATCGCAAGGAATCGGGGTCATAGGAAGACCGGAGAAAGAAGATTCGATGAGCGAATCAAAAGCTACGATAGCAAAGCAAGTTCCAGGCATCGACGGTCGTCCGACTGTCGCCATCAAACTAGGTGGACAAACCCGTCATCTACTCGTTACCTTCGGCGCTCTGCTCAACATTGAACAACTTACCGGAAAGTCAATCATCGGCGGCGACGCATGGGGCGCAGATCTTCAGATCAGAGATGTGAAGCTCATGACGTTGGCGGCGCTGGAATGGTGCAACGACAAACTGACAGCGGAAGAAGTTGGCAAGTGGATACACGTTCAAAACATGCCGTTCGTTCTTCAGAAGGTTACGGAAGCTTGGACGAAAGGTCTTTCGGCGACTGATCCGGTCGAGGACTATCGCCCTTTGGAGATTCGCCCTCAGGCAGCGTAGAAGAAACCCGGCTCGACTGGGTCCGCTTGTGGGCATTCGCAAAATATGATCTTAGACTTTCTAGGTCGGAGTTTCTCGGGCTCGCTCCTGTTGAGTTCTACGCTCTCAAGGATCGATGGATCTACGCAAAGGAAGACTTCGACTTTCGTTCCGCTCTTGTTTGTACCGTTATCGCGAACGCGAACCGTTCAAAGAAGCAACGTCCGTTCAAGGTTAAAGACTTCATCCCGGAAAGACGCGGTAAGGGCAAAGAAGCCGATGCGCGTCAGACATGGAAGCAACAACTCGAACTCGCGAAACAACTCACGGTCGCTTTCGGCGGAAAGCTTCCGGGCGCGGGCAAGAAACGAAGGCGGCGTAGAAAGAGAATCATTCCGGAAGAAGAGAGGGGATAGATGGCAGTCAAAGTAGGAGACTTGTTCGTCGAACTCGGTCTCAAGCTTGGCAAGTTCTCGAAGGGTATCGAGGACATGCAACGGAGCTTGAAGGATGTTGCGGACGACATGAAGAATGTCGGCGCAACGATGACCGCGACGATTACAGTTCCTATTGTTGGTCTAGGTGTTGCGTCTCTCAAAGCGTTCGGCGACTTTGAACAAGGGATGAACCGTGTTAAGGCGGTGACTCAACAGAGCGGCGCGGCGTTCGACGCGATGAACTCGACCGCTCTCGAACTGGGAAGGACGACTCAGTTCAGCGCTTCTCAGGCGGCGGACGCTATGGGGTTCCTGGCGATGGCAGGGTTCAAAGCGAACGAGATCATCGCTGCAATGCCCTCGACCCTTCAGCTTGCAGCGGCGGGCGCTATGGACCTCGGACGCGCGGCGGATATCACGTCTAACATTCTGACCGGCTACGGTCTCGCGGTCTCGGATCTTGAACACGCGAACGACGTACTAGTTACCGGAATGACTAACGCGAATGTTGATCTCACGATGTTGGGAGAATCGTTCAAGATGGTCGGTCCTATTGCGAAAGCGGCGGGCGTTCAGTTCGAAGAGACAGCGGCAATGATCGCGTTACTAGGGAACGCGGGTATTCAGGGAAGTATGGCAGGGACAAGTCTCCGGAAGGCAATCACGTCTTTGATCGCTCCATCGAAACAGCAAGCGGAGATTATGGAAAGACTCGGACTCTCCGTCACAGACACCTATGGAAGGTTCATCGGCTTCGCTGACATCGTTGAACAACTGGAAGGAAGCACAGCGGGCGCAGGCGACATGATGAAGCTGTTTGGATTGCGGGCGGGTCCTGCTATGCAAACGGCAGTCGATCAAGGCTCTGATGCGATACGGCGAATGACTAAGCTGATGGAGGAGAACGAAGGCGTCGCGAAGCGGGTAGCCGAAACTCAGCTTGAGGGTTGGAAAGGGGCAATGACAAAGCTAAAGTCAGCGGTCGAAGGGACGCTGATCTCTATTGGGGCTGTTCTAGCTCCTACTGCTCACAAGATCGCGGAAGCTTTCACGACGTTAGCGGGTAAGGTGACAAAGGTTGCAGAACTCTTTAAGAAGCTTCCTCAGTCGTTCCAAACTTCGATTGTCGCTTTCCTCGGAATCGCGGCGGCTATCGGTCCAGTAATTCTCGTCTTCGGACATCTTGTCGGCGCAGCAGCAAACTTGAAAATGTTGGGTCCGGTTCTCGCAGGTGTCGGTAAAGCGATGGGGACGTTTGGATCAAACGCTATAAAGATGGGAGGGGCGAAGGCGTCTCTTATCAGTTTGAAGGGCGCGGCGGCTCTCGCGGCTCCCGCTCTGACTACTCTTGGAATTGCGATTGCAGCGATTGCCGTGGTGGAAGTTGGTAGGGGTCTTTGGAATGTTGCTGACGCTCTCTTTGGATGGAGCAAAGCGGCGGCGGATGCTGCGAAGGAAACGAAGGTCCTCACTGACGCGACGAAGTCGGAAGAGCGGATTCTCAAAGAGCTTCAGCAGACTTTAATCGATGCGAAGAATGGTGTTCATGAATTCAGTGAAGAGCATCGTCGCTCTGCTTCCCAGTTAGGGGAAGCTACGTCCACATGGGGGGCGCTGAAAGACGCTGTTATTGCTTCTATTGCACCTTGGAGGTCGGCGAGAAAAGCGCTCGACAAGATCGCGGAAACGATCCGTCTCTTCAAAGGCGAGACGTTAGACATGAGCGACGTTGTTGTTCGGGAGTTCAAACGGATCAACGGTGCAATTCTGCGGAATGCGAAAGCGGACGGTGACGCGGATATTGCGAAGCGGCAACTGATCAAAGCGACAAAGAAACTGCAAGAGCAACAGGAAGCGGCTACTAGAGCAACGGAAGCGGCAACTCGCGCGGAAGAAGCACAAGCGAAAGCGGTCAAAAAAGCAGAACTAGCAATCGATGGTCGGATCAACATGATGAAGCGCTATGAGAAACGCGCGGAGAATCTAATCAAGATCCAAAAGCAAATTGAGGAGATGGACGCGGAGATTCTTCAGACAAGTAGGGATCTTACCGCGATGTTCCGCGCGGTCGAGTTAGCGACGAAGGACGTTGGTAAAGCTGTTGAAGTCGATATCATCATTCCTCTTAAAGACAGGCTCGGTCCTGCCATTGTTGGTGTGATCAAAGACGCAAACGATCTCGCGTCGGCATTCGTGAATCTTGGGGTCACGTC
>Ga0114923_10000801_pt1 | contig 22869 bp, 17 predicted proteins | sample SumtaG_FD_89578 | JGI IMG/M metagenome (GOLD analysis project Ga0114923, IMG submission 89578) | Deep subsurface microbial communities from Indian Ocean to uncover new lineages of life (NeLLi) - Sumatra_00157 metaG | ecosystem: Environmental > Aquatic > Marine > Oceanic > Sediment | place: near...
AACCGAGGTTATGGCGCCAGTCTCACAACAGGTGTCAGAGCAACAGATGCCAACATCGTCGTATTCATTGATTCCGACGGCCAACAAGACCAAAATGATATACCGCGTCTTCTGGAACATATTGGGCAGTACGATATGGTGGTTGGTGCCCGGACGAAGGACTCTTACACTGATCCTTACCGTAGGGTGGGCAAAAAGCTATTAAAATGGTTTGCCAACTACCTTGCTAAAGAAAAAATCCCCGATATAAATTCCGGCTTTCGGGCTTTTAAACGTGACGTCTTACTACGTTATCTTCATCTGATGCCGCAAGGCTTTTCGTTTTCGACCACTTCCACATTAGCTATGCTAAAAGGCGGCCATCAGACAAAATGGATTCCCATCAAAACCACCAAACGCATAGGAACCAGCACAGTTAAACAACTCAAGCACGGACCGGAAATTATGATGTTGATGTTAAGACTGACCGTGCTTTTTGACCCCTTGCGTGTATTTATGCCGGTCAGCGGCACTTTAGCATTTCTTGCAGTCGTTATGACCACACTTAACTTTGTTCTTTATCGAAGGGCGATCCCTGCCAGTGCCATTTTCCTTGGAATTTCAGCTGTCATTATCTTTATGCTCGGATTATTGACAGACCAGGTATCTGCTATCCGCAGAGAACAGCATAAGCAGTTGTAAATACGACACATCTATGTTATAATCCAATAGCCGGTCACAGATTTGAGCTTAAGGGTAGATATTCAAAAATTATTTGAGGATGTGTTATGAAAGTACTGCTCATTCGTCCTCCACACGACCATATGATTACCACCAATGTGCCCAAGTCTGTCGACACCGAAACCGGTATGTACCCACCGCTGGGTTTGCTGTACGTCGCCGCTGGCCTTAAGGCATGGACGGATGCTCAGGTTGAATTACTTGACGCACCGGCTCTACATCTGGACCAGAAGGGTATTGCAGAGCGTATAGCCCAGACCCGGCCCGACATTGTGGGCATACAGGCTATGACTTTTACCCTTATCGATGCCATTGCCGCCGTGCGCAGCGCCAAATCAGCCTGCCCCAGCACGCATGTCTGCCTTGGAGGGCCGCATGTAAACCTCTATCCTAAAGAGACGCTTTCCATTGAAGGAGTAGACTCGCTGGTGTTGGGCGAAGGGGAGCGGCCTTTTGCCAATATGGTAAATGCGTTTTCAAGAGGAGCCGACATAGCTAATGTTCAAGGAGTAGTGGTGATGTGCAATGGCAAAATCAGCACGACAGAAGCCAGAGCCCTGGAGGCAAATCTGGACAACCTTCCACAACCCGCACGTGATTTGCTCGATAGTTCCCTCTACTGGTCGGTACTGGCAAAACGCAATCCAATTACTACTGCGATGACCAGCCGCGGCTGTCCTATGAAGTGTATTTTCTGCGACCGTCCTCATCTTGGCAAAAGCTTCCGCTATCGAAGTGCGCTCAGTGTAGTAGATGAGATGGAAGATTGTGTGAAACGTGGTATCCGGGAACTTTTTCTTTATGACGATACATTTACCATTAAACGTGAGAGGATTTTCGAAATCCAAGATGAGATTAAACATCGTGGCCTCAATGTGCAGTGGGACATCCGTGCCAGGGCAAATAACTTGGACGCCGAGGTTGTCAAAGCCATGAAAGAAGCCGGCGTTGCTCGCATCCACATCGGCGTCGAAAGCGGAAGCCCCCGAATTCTTAAGATAATGAAGAAAGGTATCACGGTTGAACAGGCTCATAATGCCTTTGAGCTGTGTCGTAAGTTTGGGATAATCAGTCTGTCCTATTTTATGTTGGGCAATCCAACCGAAACACAGGAGGATATTGATATGACGATGCAATTCATCCGCAAATGCCAGGCAGACTATGCCCATATATCCATAACGACTCCTTTTCCCGGCACAGAATTGTATCGTATGGGTCTGCAACAAGGTCTTTTTGAGCGAGATTATTGGCGAGACTTCGCTGTCAACCCAGATGAGAATTTCCAGCCCCCTGCCTGGACGGAAAACTTTACACAGGAGCAACTGGAGGATATGCGACAGCAGGCGTACCGGGCGTTTTATAGCCGACCAAACCGCCTTATCCGCCAGTTACTTGCTGTCCGGTCTTTCAAGGAACTTTGGACCAAGGCTCATGTCGGAGCAAGATTATTGTTTTCCAAATAGCCCTAAATCTCATAAAGCAACGCAGTTAATACTACTAAAAAAACGCTGAGCCTATCAGGTAGCTTTGCCGAGTGCTCGGCAATCTTTGGATTAGAAAGCGAAGCTTTTGAACGGACTGCTTTTCTTGAATTTCTTGTATTTGTTGGGCTTTTAGAGAATCGAGAAGACCCACTATCTTAAAAGTCGATGGAAAAATGAATAATCAGGAGAGCAGAGTTTTAGATAATAGCTTGGAGCAGAAATCGCTGAGCCCCCCATCAGAGACTGAACTGCCGTTGAAACAGGACAAGATTGAACTAACTTGGCTTGACTACCTTGTCGCCCCGCTGGTTGCCGTTTTGGCAAGCGTATGTATCTTTCCTTATTTAGGGACTTCGTCGCATTGGGACGACCTGTTTTATATGAATCTTTCCCAGTATACAACACCACAAGCCATCGTACTGAATCGTTATGGTCATATATATCTGCAGAAGTTTTTCTTTTGGCTCGCCGGTGATGCCATAACCGGAGGGAAGGTATATTGGTGCTTTCTATTTTTCTCGACCGCTGTTTTGGTTTATTGGTGCGCAAAGATGCTTGCAGGCAAAAAAGGTTGGCTAATTGGCTTAGTGGCAGTATTGTTTTTCTGTGCCGAGCCAATTTATGCCCGAGGGCTGGGTTCTACCCTTGCAGACTTTACCGTAATGTTCTTAGTGACGCTTGGTACTTTTGTATATTTGGCTTTTCTTGCCGGAAGGTATCGGAATCTTTTTATAATGATATTGGGGCTGATATTTTTCTGGGCAGTGAAGTCAAAAGAGACCGGAATATGTATGGCGGTTTTGTTTTTAGGATTGGGAGAAGAAAGGGCAGATTGTCTTCGTGTTGGGCGGTTCGTCAGGGATGTCGGCTGGGCCTGCATTGGTATGCTCGCTGGTTTTGTACTGTTAATGGCGTTGGACCTGGCATTCATGGCAGATGCGTGGTTTTCCATCCATCCTTCTAACATCAGAGCTGTGTTGGCATACAATATAGCAGAGTTTGCACATGATGAGAAAGGGGTCTCATTGTACAGAGTTTTATCAGGGCAACCTATTTTACCAGCTTTTTTATTTTATCTATTCGTTGGATGTACAGACTTTGGTAAAACACTAAGAAGACATGAATATATCGCATGGCTAATACCTCTGGCGGTAATGTTTTTCTTAATCGCTGTATCTATCCAAGTACGAACCGCGTCTCCCTGGCGCTCCTTTACGCCAGCCATTCCGGGCATCTGTATATGGGCTGTTCAGTTCTTCCGATTTCGGGCAGTAGGCTCGGAAAAACCAGCTTTGCTTTCGAAAAAACTAATTTGTTCAGTAATAGTAGTCTCGACTTTTATTATTGTTGCGCTGCTGATGCATAAAACACCTGAGCTAATCAAAAATACAGGATGGAAGACGCTCGACCGTTTCTATATCTACATGATATTGCCTTTAGCTACTACGGGACTTCTCATATGTGCAAGCACCTTGAGAAAGCGTGGGCTGATGGCACTATTTATTTTCTCGTTATGTTTGTTTTCCGTTGTTTATTTTCCCTTGTGGAAAAAACTGGGATCTATGAAAGTAAGATATGTTGCTAAAGAAAGTGAAAAGCGTTTTATACCTTATCGTGTTTTTGCAGATGAGCTTCGATTCGACAAGGACGTAATCATACTGGTTTCGAAAGATATTCGAGCCCTTTCCTCGATGTTAGGTCATGATGCATGGTCACATTGCGGGATGTTCAACATATTTTTCAATCAAAAGTTTGATTATGACCAGTTTATTGATGGCAGCAGGGAGGATATCCTCAAGTCCAACTACACTTATGCTTTTCTAACCTGGCGGGATTGGAAAAAGGTCTATGAAAAATATGGTGTTGAGCAACTGACAAAGAACTATGACATCGAGACTCATGAAGCAACGCAATTAATTCTACTAAAAAAACGCTGAGACCATTAACCATTTGATTACACCCTTGACAATCGGTCCCCCTAAGTTTTTTGAGGAGATAGTATGGCAAGCCGACTAAAGATAATTAACATTCATTGGAAAACTAAGACCGGCCTTTACTTTCCTCCACTATCCCTTTTATATCCATAACTGTAGGCATCTCTGGGACGATACTCTCGTCTGAAAGACCCCTTATTATCAAAAAAGCACTGTCCTGCGTATGTTTACCGGTGAAGATGGCCTTGTCAGCCAGTTTCTCAACCTTGACATTTGCTTTGAGGTTGAAACCTTCAGCACCAACCAAAACCAAGTCCGGCGCTTTTTCAAGATACGGCCCGCTATAAAGCTGCTCTTTCCTGTATATATCTCTTATGACAGCCCTGCCGTCTATCTCTAACGAACCAAACAAATCCTCCAATTGGCTCAAAAGCTCCTCGCTCTCCGCCCGCTCTACCGTTCCGCATGGGTACTTGCCCTCTAAATTCAGATAAATCCTCGCAGGGTCAAGAACAAATGCCTTCGTGCCGTAACATATGTTATTCAAGGTAATCTCCTCGTCCTTTTTGAACTGCAGAAATCCATTCTCGGCAAGAAGGTAACTGATATAAACATCCTTCTCCAGTCTTTCAAAGCCGTGGTCAGAGTGCATAATCAGTAAATCATTGTCGGTAATCCTGCCACTGATTTCACCGATGACCTTGTCGATTTTCCTAAAGTGCTCGACAAAGTAATTATGCCACTTATGCTCCTTATCCTCGTAAGCATCCCATAAAAAGTGCATCAGTCTGTCCGTGCCGGTAAATACGAACATAAAGGTCTGCCAGTCCACTGTCTCCCAAAGATACCTGTACGCCTCGATTCTCGCCTCAAGGGTCTTGTCCAAATCCGCCAAAAAAAGCTCCATCGAACTATGGGCCTTTTGAGAATCGACATCCAGCCGATAATCAAAGTCCTTTAGTTGTGGTATTAGTGACTTTGGATAAACACTCCTCTCAAAATCTATTGACACAAAACCCGAGATGATTACGCCGTTCATTTCACGGACCGGATAAGTGGAAGGCACGTTAACTACAACGGATTTCCCCTCCCATTGGTCCCAAAAAGGCGGCGCTTTCAAATCCCTGAAGTTTGGAAATCTCATCTTGTAGGAATCGCCGAATAAATCCATAAAACCGAAAATCCCGTGCTCACCTGGGTTCACGCCCGTAATCATTGATGACCACGCTACAGAGGAGACCTCCGGAATAGATGAGTGCATCTTTTTAAATACACCCTGTGAAATCAACCCGCTGGTATTCGGCATGACACCGGCTTCAACGAACCCCTCAATCATACCAAAAGGCACACCATCCAGGCCTATTATTATTGTCTTTGCCTCTTTAGTCACAATCTCAGTTCGCCACGGTAATTATTCCGCCGGCACATATATTTTCATCTTGGACAAGTACAAACCGCCCTAATTCCTGAACATCGTTGAAGTCCTTGATAACCACAGGTTTCTTGGTCTTGATAACAACTTCTGCCACCTCGAGATTCTTCAAAACCTTAGCGTTCTCTTCAATAACTTCAAGCGTTGATGAGTTAATCCTTTTATTAATGCTCTCTATCTTACAGCTCGTCTCCTGTGTGGCGCACCGAATCGTTAATTTCTGCTCTTTCGAAAGGTCTTTTTTAGTCATCCAGAAAATATTGGCCACAACCCTATCGGTTATAGTCGGCTCATCACTCGGCAGACACACCACGTTGCCGCGGTCCAGAAAAATAGAATCCGAAGTTGTAACACCGATACATTCGCTGGCAACCGCCCTGTCGATATCCTCCATGAATTTCTCGACCGAGTTAACCTTGGTAATCTGTCCTGTGGGTAAAACTTTTACTTCGATACCTTTTTCGATAACACCCGACTCCACTCTGCCGACGTTAATCCTCTTGCCCTCGACCTTGTACACATCCTGGATTGGGAAAAGAAGGGATTTATCTTCGGGCGGCTGCTTATTCTGCAACGTGTCCATACTTTCCAAAAATGTCGGGCCGGTATACCAGCCCATATTTTTACTCTTACCCACTATGTTATCACCCTTAATTGCAGAAATCGGAATGTAATAAATCGGCTCTATATTTATCGATTTCAGCCATCCCGCTGCGTCTTTCTTGACAGCGTTGAAATGCTCCTGAGAAAAATCCACAAGGTCCATTTTGTTAAGGACCACAATAACCTGGCTCAATCCGAGCAGCGATAACATGTACGAATGCCGCCTGGTTTGTTCCTTGACACCTTCGACAACATCAATAATTAAAACAGCAGCTTCCGCCTGTGAGGCTCCTGTAATCATATTCTTGACAAATTCCACGTGCCCGGGAGCATCAATTATCACATAACGCCTCTTGTCCGTCTTGAAAAAAACCTGCGTTGTATCAATAGTAATACCCTGCTTGCGCTCCTCCTCCAAATGGTCCAAAAGGAAGGCAAACTCGGTACCCCTGCCCGCCTCTGCCGATGCCTTCTTAATCTCCTCAATCTTATCCGGTGGCAGTGAATCCGTATCATAAAGAAGTCTTCCTATCAATGTCGATTTGCCGTGGTCAACATGACCTACAATTACAAAGCTAAGTACGTCCATTTTTAATCCTCGTTTATATATTCTAAATATTTAAGTTTAATTCTTCAAAAAGTCACTGCATAAAGTTTGTATCCAACCATCAATATCCCTGCGATGACCACATAAACAAAATATAACCGAATCTTAGGCCCTGCCAGTTTCAATCCTATTCTTGTCCCAAGGAATGTACCAATAAGTCCGCCAGTTAATAAAAAAATAAAAAGTAACAGACTAACATCTCCCGCCTGACTCTTTCGAACCACTCCTACAAGAGATGATATCCAAACCAGCAACAGGCTTGTACCAACAGCCTTATTTTCCCGCTGACCGACAAGATAAACAAGTGCAGGAAACAACAAGACACCTCCGCCTATACCCATAAGTCCTGTTAGTATACCTACAAAAGTGCCTAAAATTGGCAGCGCAACAACAGAAAGTCGTGGCTGCTCAAGAGATGAAAAATGTAAATAAGGTGGAATCTTAAATCTAGTAAAAAAGCCCACCCGCTTATCGAGGGCCTTACCGCAATTGCGTTTATAATCAAATGTCATATATCCGGCAATCCATGCCAGAAGAACCAGGAACATACACAGCAGACAATACTGAACTGTATCCTGTTCCCTCCCCAAAATGAGTAGTTTAGGTGCTTCTTTAAGCAATTCCAAAAAATGCGAACCCACCAGTACACCCAAAATGCTGCCTACAGCAATTGTAAGACCCAATTTGACATCAACCGTACCGCTGCCCCGGCGTTTAAGCATGCCGAAACTGCTGGTTGCGAGCATAGCCGCCAGGTCCGTTCCTACCGCTGTAGGGCCATGAATATTCAATATTATTATCAAGGCAGGGGTCATCAAAAAACCTCCTCCTACCCCAAATATACCTGTGAGCATACCCATACCAAAACCGATTACCGTTGCACCAATCGCAATATTTAAAGTTAATTCCATTCTTTACTGTATTTTATCCGCGCCTCGCCTATAAAAGGGGATAGATAAACACATAGTGGAGGGCCATAATAAAAATCAATAATACGTATCTTCACATGTGGCCATTTTACATGTACCCCAAAGACCTTAACTTTTGCATCATATAGTCATCTTCCTTGTCCTGTGCTCGGCCGCTTCTTTCCGAAATCTTAGTAACTTTCAACTCCTCAACAACCTTCTCTATTGTGTCAGCCTCCGAATCAATAGGATTGCAGCAGGTCTCACATCCGATACTTCTATATCGCTTGCCCTTCTTGGCAAAGTACAGCTCGACAACAGGGATTTTTTCTCTTTGGACATACTCCCAGACATCGACCTCACGCCAGCCGAGCAAAGGATGAACCCGAAGGTGCTCTTCCTCCGTGGCCTTGGTCTTATACTGGTCCCATAGCTCAGGTGGCTGATTCTTATAATCCCACTCAAAATCCTCATCCCGTGGGCTAAAAACCCTTTCCTTTGCACGGATACCATGCTCATCTCTTCTGATTCCAAGATACAGAGCCCTAAAACCGTGTTTAGCGATAGCTTTCTTTAGCGCAACGGTCTTGAGCTCATTACAACACTGGAACTTGCCTTTTTTAGGACCCATCTTCTTACCGATTGCCTCTTCATTCCTCGCAACGATAAGCTTCAAACCCCACTCCTTGGCGTATTTCTCCCTGAAATCGTATATCTCCTTGAACTTATACGTCGTGTCGATGTGCATGACGGGAAACGGAACCTTGCCGAAAAACGCCTTCCTGACGAGCCAAAGCAGGGTCGTGGAATCTTTACCGATTGACCACAGCATAGCCACATCCCTGAACTCGCTATACGCCTCCCTGATGATAAAAATGCTCTGATTTTCCAACCTGTCCAACTGACTAAGACCAGAATTCATACTAAAGGCACTCCAACTAAATGACGAACAATTCCTTAATCACGTAAACCAATGATTATATCGAAATTATGGGCTTCAGTCTATCAAAAAAAGCGATTTTTACCCCTAAACTTGGCGAACATCCTCCAGATTCAGCATCTGTTTTTTCTTTGACCATTTACCAATATCTTGTTATTCTATATACAGTCAGCGTAAAGCCTTAGCGACATTTGACAGGTCTGTTTCGACAATGTGCAATGACCTGAATTAACCAAGGAGAAAAAAATGCACAATACTAAATACACTTGTTGGAACTGCCCTGCGATTGATTTAGCGGGCAAAGTCGACTTCCGCGCCTGCGGCCAATCCGTCAAACAGTTCGATAAAACCCTCGATTCATCCCAGGAAACCCATATTATGGCCGAATGCAAGCGCAGACCAGAACTCGGCCTCTACGACCCAACGGCCATCACCTTCCAAGAGTGCCCCCAGTGGCAGGAAACTCCATATGGATACATACTAAAGGATATGAGGGTTATGATTCTCGGCATTGACGGCTATCTCGGCTGGACTCTCGCACTCTGGCTGGCCTCGCTGGGATGCAAAGTCAGCGGGGTCGACAACTATAATCGCAGAAACTGGGTAAAGGAAAGAGGTGCCCACACCATCGTGCCTATCACCAGAATGAACGAAAGACTGCGGGCGGCAAAGGATGTACTCGGCATCAACATCAATTTCCGACAGATAGACATCTACACCCAACGTCAACGCCTAAAGGAATTCATCGAAGAAGTAAAACCAGAGTCAATCGTCCACTACGCCGAATTCGCCTCAGCTCCCTTTAGCATGATTGACGTCGAACACGCCATCGAAACACAAAAAAATAACGTCCTCGGCACACTCGCACTGCTGTTCACTATGCGAGACACCGTGCCAGAATCCTCTTTATTGAAACTCGGAACAATGGGCGAATACGGAACGCCTTTAACCGGAAGGCCCCTATTCGAGGGCATCTTTCCTGCCGAGGCAGTACTCCAGTGGAATGACCGTGAATGGAGCCTCGGCGGCGAGCTCACACCACGAGACCCTGTAAGTTTCTATCACGTCAGCAAGGTCCAGGATACTTTCAACGTCTATGAAGCCTGTAAATACTGGTGGCTCAGGTCCTTCGACATTATGCAGGGCGTAATCTTCGGCGTCCATACCGACCAGGTGGCTGCTGACCCGCGACTTCGAACTCGCCTCGACATCGACGAATGGTTCGGAACTATAATAAACCGCTTCGTCGCCCAGGCAGTCATCGGCATTCCTTTAACTCTCTACGGACTCGGCAAGCAGATAAGAGGCTTTATCGCTCTCAGAGATGCTATGGAATGCATGACAAGACTAATTTGTGCACCTCCTGAACCGGGCCAATACGCCGTTGTCAACCAAATCTCCGGCATCCACAGTGCAAGACAGCTCGCTTATACCGTTGCAAAGGTCGGCAAAGAACACTTCAATCTGCCCGTACAAATCCAACGGGTCGAAAACCCAAGAGTCGAAGCCGATGAACATCCTTTCGAGGCATTATATGAAAAGCTCCCTAAAAGATACGGCTTTGAACCGAAGGTCAACATAGAAGAGGAAATCAGCAGAATGTTTGAGCTGTTTTTAACACCCGAGGTCAAAAAGCGAATCGAGGAAAGAAAACAAGTAATAATGCCTAAAACCTGGTGGTCAGGCGTCAAAAAAGAAGTGGAAAGACTCGAACTGCTGGATTTAAAGGGAGAAATCGAAGAAGATGAGCGAGTGCGAATGTTTAAGGTTCACGGATAAAAACTTCAAGCAGAAAGTCCTTGAGTGTGATTTGCCCGTCTTCGTCGACTTCTGGGGCTCTTGGTGCCCGCCCTGCAAGATGGTTGAACCGATAATGGATGAACTCGCAAAGCACTTCGACGGGAAAGTTATAGTTGGAAAGCTAAATGTCGACCAGAACCAGGCAACCAGGTCTATGCTCAATATATCGGGTGCCCCCACTTTTATCCTGTTTAAAAATGGCAAAGCTCTTGCAAAAATCATAGGAGCCCGTTCAAAGAAACAGCTCCTCGACTTTATAGAAACCGCCCTCAATCCCCAATCTTCAAAAACATCCAAAAAAACTGTATCTAAAGAGCCGGAGCGGTCCTAATAACTATGAAATTGCGGCCCTAATCTATGGAAAAACAGCCGGACAAACAACGTATATTTATCACAGGCGGTGCAGGCTTCATCGGCGCCAACCTCACCAGGTATCTGCTCGACAACCTTAAATGTACCATCACCGTATACGATAATCTCTCCACAGGCTCAAAGGTAAACCTCGATAAAGCTATTGCCGATTCTGCAAAAAACGGAAGTGCCGAATTTATCGAAGGTGACATCCTCGACTTTAACACACTAAACAAAGCCGTCACAAACCATGATGCCGTCGTCCACCTCGCCGCACATACCCGAGTACGCGAATCCATCAAAAACCCCAAGGAAAACCAGACGATAAACTCAATAGGCACTTTCAACGTCATCGAGACTGCTCGAAAGCAGGGTGTTGATAAATTTGTCTTTGCCTCTTCAAATGCCGCCGTCGGCGAACAAAAACCGCCGATAAACGAAAAGATGATTCCCAAACCCCTTTCACCATATGGCGCTGTAAAGCTCTATGGCGAAGCCATCTGCTCGGCTTACTATCATTCCTACGGACTCAAAACCGTCTCCCTGCGCTTTGCAAATGCCTATGGCCCCTATTCAGACCACAAAACCTCCGTCATCGCAAAATTCCTAAAAAGAATAAAAGATGGCAAACAGCTCGAAATATACGGTGATGGCAAACAAACAAGAGACTTCATTCACGCTCACGACATCTGCCAGGCAATTTACACTATCATCACTCACGATAATTCCAGTCCCGCCCCCTGGGGCGAGGTCTTCCAAATCGCCACCGGCAAAGAAACCCCCATCATCGACCTGGCTAATATGATTATCAGCCTCACTGATTCCCCCAAGAACCTTATAACATTCGCACCCCCCATAAAGGGCGAGATAAGAAAAAATTTCTCAGACATAACAAAAGCAAAAGAAATCCTCGCCTTTTCTCCGAAAATGAAATTACATACTGAGCTAAAAGTTCTGTGTAATGGAGCTGGCTAAAAAATGTCAAATTTAAGAATCATCGGTTTAATCATAGGAATATTTGGCTTGATTCTGACTTTCAGAGTCTACCGTGGCCCGCGATGGAGAAGATTAAACTTCGTACTTTCCGGTATTTTCAGTCTCGCCATTATTGCTATTTCTCTCAGCCCTGATTTACTTAACAGAGCCGCCGGAATGCTTGCTCTAAAAGATGAAGAACGCGGACGAATACTTACGCTCCTGATTTTCTCAAGTATCGGCCTGTGGTTCCTCCTGATACATTATAGAACAAGGTTAGACGAGCATAGACATCAATTCGACCTCTTAATCCGTAATTTCGGCCATGAAGAGGTAAAACACATCTTAGAACAACAAGTCAAAGACAAGCACATTATGGTTATCCTCCCCGCATACAATGAGGGCAAAAATCTTGGCGAGCTTCTAAAGAAAATGCCACAAAAAATAAACGATATGAATGTAGGTGCGCTCGTGGTCGATGATGGAAGCGACGATGATACTTCCAGTGTCGCAAAACAGGCAGGAGCCCTCGTCGTGCGAAACAGAATCAATCGCGGACAAGGGGCCGCTTCCAGATTAGGTTACGATGTGGTTCTCAAGTACAATGTCCCCTTCGGCGTGACAATGGACTCCGACGGCCAGCATCAGCATGAAGATATTGAAAAGCTCATAAAGCCCGTCCTGGAAGACAAGTTCGATTTGGTCATCGGCTCGAGAATTCTTGGAAAAGCAGAAAAAAGCGTCTTCCTTCGTAGTTTTGGCATAACCTTATTTACAAAGACTATTAATATCTTAACCGGGCAGAAATTGACAGATTGCTCAAGCGGCTTTAAGGCATTCAATATCGCCAAAATGAAGAAACTTCAATTGAGAGAGGACCAGTTCCAGTCAGCCGAAGTTATCATAGAGGCCGCAAAAAAAGGCCTCAGAATCGGCGAGGTCCCCATAACTATCACCAAAAGATTGCACGGCAAAAGCAAAAAAGGAAAAGATATCAGTTACGGCCTGAACTTCGCAAAAACAATCCTCAAAAGCTGGTGGAGATAAAGGATAATCTTGTGAGCATTAATCGTAAACAAAATCCGAACAATAGCCTGAGCCGGCGAAAACTCTTGAAATGCGGGCTCTATGGCGGCCTGTCGGCGGCTCTATCGAGCAGCCTGTGGATAAGCGGCTGTGATAAATCCCGCCGAAGAAAAGCCCCCAATGTTATTCTCATCTCAATCGATACCACAAGAAGTGACCACTGCTCTGCATGTGGCTATCGACGCGATACAACCCCTAACCTTCGCCCCTTTGCAAAGCAGGGTACCAGTTTCACCACGGCTTACTCACCGTCGGCCACAACAGGACCCTCCCATGCAACAATGCTTACTGCTTTGTATCCTATGGAGCACAGAGTCCTAAAAAACGGGCTAAAACTGTCTCAAGAATACCCTACCATAGCACACTATCTAAAAGCTCAAGGCTACCAAACCGCTGCCGTAGTTAGTTCTTTTGTTCTAGATTCCAAATTCGGTTACGCGCAAGGGTTTTCTTTCTTCGACGACCATATAGAACCAGCAGCATCTTCTATCACCAAGGAAACTTGGAAAGGTCATAAGGTTAAGGGCGGCTACGACCAACGTGCCAATTATACAACACGAAAAGCAATCGCCTGGCTAAAGAAGCAACGCGACCCATCTCATCCGTTCTTCCTTTTCCTGCACTATTGGGACCCACACTCCCCATATAACCCGCCCGAGCCATTCTCCTCCCAGTTCGCGCAGGCAAAACGATGGGACGGCTTATACAGAGTAATTGCCCTGTATGACGCTGAAATCGCCTTCACCGATTATGAAATCGGAAAACTCCTAACAGCCCTGAAACAAATGAAACTTGAGAAGGATACGCTCCTCGTGATTACCTCCGACCATGGCGAGGGACTTATGCAACGTGGACACATGGGCCACGGAATTCACCTTTACGAAGAGGCTGTCCGCGTGCCGCTTATATTCCACTGGCCTAATCATATCCCACAAGGCCGTACAATCACCGCCCCGGTCGGACTAATAAGTCTCGCGCCCACGATTCTTGACCTCATCGGTATCAACCCGGGTGCCGGGCCCTTCCAGCGACAGAGCTTAGCGGCTGCCATCCGCGGCCAAACGTCTCTCGACCCGACTCAACCTGTATACCTTTATCGCTCCCACTATGAGGGCACTCAGGTCAAGCAGTTTTGGATAGAGGGTGAAAAGTTCGGTGTCCGAATCGGGAAATGGAAATACATCGAAGGCAAAGAAGAAAATACGAAAGAACTCTTTGACCTTACCGCCGACCCCACAGAGCACAAAAACCTCTATGCTGCCGCTCCAAAGTTGACAGCGAAACTTGCATCTCTATTAGAAGAATGGAGACAAGCACATATAAAGACTGACGCACCACCAGATAAGATTTCAGAGGAAGACCTCGCACCTCTCAAGACCTTAGGATACGTAGAGTGAGGCACCAAACCAACCATAACACCAGTCGACTTCTTTATTCTTACTGCTTTTTCTCCGCCGCTATACGACGCGAAAGCCGATGCCAAGCAGCCATTGACCGCGCAAGGTTCTCGTGAACATCACCGCCCATCCCCCAGCCCTGCAGCCCTATCGGACCGGTATAACCCAGGTCATTCAGCTTTTTCAAAAACTTATAAACGTCAAACGAACCCTTATCCAGCGTCTCAATCGACCCCTCAACAGATGAGCCGTTAATCGTCACCGTAAAAAGATACGGCATCACACGCTCCATCAATTCCTCCATGTTTTCCTCGCCATCAATCTTAAGCCAATGATAAAGATTAAAACTCAGGCCCACGTTCTTTCGATTGACCTTCTTAACCACCCGCAGCGCATCATCTGTCCGCTCCACCCATTCACGCACATGCGGATAAAGCACCACCTTTAATCCCACCTCATCAGCCATATCAGCTATCTCTCTGACAATCTCCACCGCCCGCTCATCTCCTTCCGGCGAAGAGCTCTCATACTTTTCGCTCCAAATATGCAGCCAAATTCCTGTATCCCGACCCTTTAATAATTCGATTGCCTCTTTCAGCCCTGCTTCGTACCTCGGCTTGTCAGGGTCAAGACACGCCCCGAAATAAACAGGAAACGCCTTCAGACCACACCAGTCCAGCTCCTTCAGCATCTCTCGAAGACCATAATCTCTGCGCTTCGGATTACCTTCCCAGTAACCTATCCCCGCATAACCTAATTCTTTGAGCATCTTAACCTGCGCTTTTGCCGTGCGATGATTCACATCCATTGTCCCCGTATCCATCGCAAAGAATTCGTTCGTCAATCCTTCTTTTGTATTCCCTGAGCAGGAAGAGAAAAATATGCAACCAGTCAATAACAAAACAACTCCAACCACTCGTAGCCGACGGTTCATATTAAAAGCCTCCAAAAAACGTCGGAATATTATTTATTGATAATTTCTAACAACTCCTTTTCAGCTGTTTCGGATATTTGCAGTTTTAATTCTTTGCCATCTCGCAGAATATCTAAAAACTTTTCTTTTGCCTTAACTATATCTGATTTCATACCTTCTTCTTTCCACTTGCTGAACATCCCTCTGGATAACAAAGCAGGCTGCCATAGCCCTTGCTGAAAATTGAGGAGGGTATGTTCGGTCGATAAAAAATTCCCTCCCGATCCCTGTTCATCGATGACGTCAAGAGCAAGCGTTTGTTCATTGACTTCAAAACCTTTACAGGTCCAGTTCAACGAATCAATCATTTCATCTTCAAGTATCATCTGCACAGGTGAGAATACCTCGTCAACGCCCAATAAGCCGGCTACTATCCTCCCTTCTCCGCACGATAGAGCTGTAAAGATTACAGAAGATATTTTCTGAAAGGCCGCTTCGTTCCCCGGCACCTTCGCATCGGAAAGCCCGCAATGGCCGAAAAAACCAACGCCCAGGTATTTCGCTATCTGGGCATTTGCGACAATCAGGGTATTTCTTTCGGGCCTGCCGAACTGCGATGCCCCTGTTGACATATCCAGCGAAGTTAATACGTTGAACGCCCCGAATCGTTTGGAACCGCCGAAGACACTTCTCATTATGCTGCTGAATAATCCCTCCGCAAGCTGTTGAGCCGATGCGCCGGCGAGTGTAACAGGAGCTGTCCCTCCTAAAGAGCCCATTGAGCCAATTTCAGTGTAGAGCCCTTTTTTATAAAAATACATAAACTGTTTGGCATCCTCACGGCCAAGCTTTAGAGGCGATATAATATAGATTTTACCATTGTAAATCTCTTTTATGTCTTTGCCTGTTTCGCCGGCATATACCTCCCACATCTCATAAATTTTAGGACACAATTTTGCGTCCCAGATTGCTTCTCCGCCCTCCACTCCATATTTCCAGCAGTATAGTTTTTCATAAAGCGGCTGCAGCGCCTGGTCGATTTCCTTCAGCGGGCAGCCCAGCATATATACGCTGTTGATATTTTTCAGATTCTTCCCCACTTTCACATAATCAAGAAACCGCTTCTCCGTCCATTCTTTATAGCAATCATCTACAGGGTCGAGGTAATATCCCTGATGTATTTCAACATCTGCGGAAAATCTTATTGGCCTTAACTTCCAATCTTCCTTCGGCAAGCTGCTTATATAATCTTCCATAAAGCTCCGGCTGAAACGAACCTTCTGTTCATCGCGGTCTACCTTCCCGCCGCAATCTCCGAGTTTCTCCAGAATTTCTCCGTTTTCAACAACAACACCTGTCCGCTCTAAAATTTGAAAAGCAGCATCCACTATCAGTTTTATGTCCTTTTCTCCCAGGACCTTTACACCATCAATACCCAAAGTCATACGCATTTGTGCAGCCTCAGCTTAACTCGGAATTATTCAAACTGACCAATACCAATCGGACGGTTTGAGTTATGTTGTTAGGTTCGCAAACTAAACACCGGGCGGAAATATGCTGCGCAGGTACACAATATTTTGTCGAAAAACCGCCTCCTCCTCTGCACTTACCGGCTTGTCCGGCTCCCACTTGCTGCTCTCGAAAACAATCCACCCCCGATACCCAACATCGTCCATCACACTGCGAACCCGCTTAAAATCAATATCCCCCTTGCCGAACTCCTCATCCCCGTAATCCTTCGCATGAAACTGACAGATTTGCTTACCTAAAACACGTATCTCCTTATAAATATCATACCCTTTCTTGTGCGAGTTCCCGACGTCGTAGTAAACCTGCACAGCCGGGCAGCCTACCTTCTCAATTATTTCCATATTCTGCTCGGCGCTCATCCACGACTCAAGACCCAGAACCACACCCGCCTTCTCAGCCTTCGGCGCCAGGCGACTTAGCTTCTCAGCGACAATCGCTCTGCCTTCCGCATCATCCGACAAATCTCTCTCGCCGAAAAACGGTACGAGAATTATCCCCACTCCCATCGACCGACAAACATCGATTCCCTCACCAAGCCACTGCTCCCAACGCGGGTCACTCTTATAAGGTGCCCACCCCAAAGCAACCATCCCAAACGAAGCAATCTCAATACCACTCTCCTTTACCGTCTCTATGTACTTTTTCTGCAGACGCTTCTTGTGCAAAACAGGTAAATCATCATCCGCCATCCCAAAATCCACCTGCACTCCATCGGCTCCTAATCGCTTCGCTACCTTAAACGCAGACACATCCGCTATCCGGCCAACCGTCCAGTCACATATCCCTATCTTAAATCCCTTTTTGCAAACCTTCTCCTGTGATACTCCGGACTCTAAAGGCTGACACCCACCAACAAATGCCAGCCCCGCAACAGCACGTAAACCGTTTAACATCATCTCGCGACGACTTTGCATTGAAAATTTCATTTTGATACCTCCATCACTACACGAAAACCTGTATGTTTAAACTGATACGACGCAGGGGCGCTGCTGCGGGCTGCACATCGACAACCTCGTGCAAAGTAGCTCCACGAACCTCCTCGTATCACTCGATATGTACCCTCAGCTACCCCAACAGGGTCAACAACTCCCCCTTCCGGATAATCCGAGCCGTATATGTCACTACACCACTCCGAAACATTACCATGCATATCGTAAAGACCCCACGCATTCGCCTTCTTACCGGCAACCTCGTGCGTTTGACCCTCACTATTATCTGCGTACCACCCCATCTCATCAATATTACCGCTGCCGGAGAACATCACCGCTGCCCCGGCCCGGCAGGCATATTCCCACTCAGCCTCAGTCGCAAGACGATATCGCCTGCCTTCCTTCTCGGATAGCTTCTCGCAGAACGCAGCCACTTCCCTCCACGATACCTTCTCAACCGGCAAATCCCCATCCTTAAAATGCGACCGGTTAATACCCATCACCACCTCCCACTGTGCCTGTGTCACCTCGGTTACACCGATGCGAAATGGCCGGCTCAGTTTAACGCTATGCTGTAGCTCATCATCCTGCCGACCTTCTTCATCCAGCGAACTGCCCATCAAAAACTCACCCGCAGGTATATAAGCTAACTTCATCCCTATAGAATTAACCATCACCTCCCCCGGCTCTATATTCGTCCTCTCAGTCTCACCGCCCAGCACCAAACACACAACGGCAAAAACCAATAAAGCCAATACTACTCTTCCAAATTCCTTCACAATCAACTCCTACGCCTTCAAATCCTTCAGAAAATCAACTTCTAACTTCTCGTTGGCCTTCATCATCTCATCCCATCTCATTTCTCGTCTTTTATATGCCGCATCCCGACCCAGAATGGATGTGAGTATACTTCGAACGCTCGGCTGAACCGTTGTATTCGCGAACCTGCCATTCGTGATATTGTCATAAAAGTCCGCAATGTTCTTCGATACACCCCCCCAGTAAATCTCGCTTGTCTTGCCGCCCTTGTAAGGTGTGCTGCCGCGAATTCCTACATCACCGCCATAATGAGTGTCAATCACACCATCCGTTCCGTAAAACCTGCACATAATCCCCCCACATTCATCTGCTCCTCCCTGCTTGCAGTTAAAACTCAGAGCAACATCTTTTGGAAAATGATAAACCACCGCAAAGTAGTCCCAGGCAGTACCTGTCTTACGGCTCTTAAGACCTCCCGTCCCGTATGCACTCAATGCATCCTCACCAACTATCCACGAGGCAACATCCAGCGCATGTATAGCCTGCTCCGTTATAATATCGCCCGACAGTGCCTTATCCAGCCCCCACGCCTGCAGACGTGCCTCCGGGTCGTTCGGCTTGTCCGCGAGAATTTTCCCTATCGGGTTCCACGTAATCCACGTCGGCCCCGTCACAAAGTTGGCATCTCCATACATAATCCGACCAATCTCTCCATAATGAACTCGCTTTACCGCCTCGCGATAAAATCTGTTCGCACGCGTCTGAAAATCCACCAGAAAACAAAGCTTATTCGACGTCGCCTTCCTGCCGGTCTCTGCAACAAGATTGCACCCCGGAACATCCACCCCAATGGGCTTAGCTAAGTATACGTGAACTCCCGCATCAATAGCGGCCGCCGCCTGCTCAGGATGAAAATAAGGCGGACTCTCTATCGCTACCGCATCCACTCCCGCCTCTAAAAGTCTCTTGTAACCGGCTAAACCCGTGAAACGCTTATTTTGCTCTATACCAAACTTCTCTCCGAACTCATTAACCTTGTCCTGGAAATAATCCGCCGCCGCTACAATCTCATAGCCTCCCTGCTCAATGAACTTATCGCCTATATCCGTGCCGCGCATCCCACAGCCAATCATCCCAAGTCTGACCTTCGAGTTGGCCTCCGTACCAAAAACAAGTTTCGGTTTGATTGCCGCAAATGATAATGCGGCTGTGCTGGCACCGGCTATAAACTCACGACGGTTCATTCGTCTCTCCCTCTCACCGACAACCGATTTTTCTGCTTCTTCAGACATCTCATTGTCCTCCAGAATTGTTATGGGCTCATTACTACATCAACACCGTAAGTCAAATACACATTAAAGATAAAACAATACCAGCAGCAGGCAATGAAATCAAGCCTTATTCCGGCGTGACTGTAAGGCCAAAATCTCTGTTACAAAGGTGCAGAAATCTTCCCTTTCCTGAGGTTCCCAACCCTGAATTGAAGCGGCGTCATCCCCACAAGCCTCTTAAATGTCCGTGTAAAATAGCTCTGATTATTATACCCAACCTGAAAACATATCTCCGTACAGCTCTGCTCCGTCGCCAGCAGCAGCTCCTTCGCCCGCTCTATCCGCACGCCCGTAAGGTAATCTATCAAAGTTATCCCCATCTGCTCCTTGAATACATGCGCCAGTCTCGAAACGCTCAAATGCGATGCCCTCGCTATGTCAGCAAGCGCCACCGGCTTATCATAGTTGGCATCAACATAGTTTATTGCCGGGCTGATTTGTGTCACCTTCCTCGAATCCTGCGATGTATAAACCAATTCGATAAACTCATCCAGCGCTGTGCTAATCCACGCACACAAATCCTCTTGGTTATTGATTTGCATCACCTTATTCACATAAGATAAATTTCTTTCGAGCATAACATCGATATCAACTCCGCCTTCCACGGCCGACCGGCTCAGAATACTCAATAATTCCAGCAGCCTCGCTTTAAGAACCCCCAAATCACCCGGGTTATGGAACAATATCGTCCCGAAAATCGAATTCAGTATCTCCTTCGCTCCCGTCCTGTCACCAATCTTGACCTTCCCCAACAGCTCCCGTTCACTTTGCAGGGGATACTCCCAGTCGGCGCCTAATCTTTTTCTTTCCTGAATAAACTCTCCTATCTGCGCCTGCTGTTCCGCCCGCTGACGCCGCCATCTTATAACTCGCGGGTCGAGACCTCCAACCTCGTAAAGCAAATCAAATAAAAATTCCGCCGCCCTGTGGATTTTCCGACCGTGAATAATCGGCAGCTTGCGTATCGCCGCTGCTAATTTCTTCTTCTCTGTACAGACATCTTTCAGCCGCCTTGCGATATCTTCAATTAAAATCTTCGTCACCGGCTCCCAAAGGCACTTGCCGAAAAACATCCCCCCAAGCGCTCTGTCCTTGTCCATGACCGGCACACAAACTAAGACTATCCCCGCATGGCAAAGGCAAATATAAGATTGCCCCGTCTCTATCGCAATCTTAAGACTCCGCTTCCGCTCCTTGTTACACCTTCGAAGACCTGTACTATCACTCTGGACAAGCTGGCAAAATGCAGGATAACAATCCCCGCTGCACATCTGCTTTACCTCTTTGCCGTTGATGTCCCTCGTCTCTAACCCAAGCTGAAAATGCTGCCGAAATACCCTCTCAATCTTCGCAAGTCTCTCCCCGGCTAAAACCCTGCTCAACTGCGTTCTATCACCCATTTATGACCATACCCTACGCTCTTGTGTACTTATAACTTGTGCTCTCGGCAGAAATTCCCCGCCGTAGCAAGATTGTGTTATTATACAAATCCAGCAGGATAATGCAAAAAAAAATCCCTATTCTGTCTCCTGAATCATGGCTTCTTTGTTTTATATTTCTGCATTTTTAATTGTAATCTTGCTCTTTGATTTCTACCCCCAAAAAAAAGGGACGGCCAACCAAAAATCAGCCGTCCCAGGAAATCGTGTCATCTACAGAGTTTAAACCTACAAACCATCCTGGTAAAGCTGCCAGATTTCTCCGGCGGTTAAAGCCCTGTCATAGATGCGAACATCATCAATTTTGCCATCAAACAATTCAGTACCGGTTCCGTAGACCATACTCCCAATATAAAGACTTTTAGTTTTATAATATATGTTTCCGGATTTAACTACGCTGTTTTTTAGAATTCCATTAACGTATATTCTCATCTCTGTTCCATCATAAACTCCTGCCATGTGTTCCCACGCTCCGATCTGAGGTGCTATTCCGGAAGAAAGTGCAGTGTAGTTCCCATTTGAGCCAGTAGTTACCCAAAATTTATACGTACCAGCCTTATAGCCTAAATGGTATCCAGATGAGCCAAACCCTCCTGTCGCCCCTGAACTTGATACAAATGCACATTCACCAGAGACGCTATTGGCTTCGACCCAGGCTACAACACTAACAGGCTTGCTGGGCGCAAGACTACTGTCGTTTCCGCAGTCAACGTAATCATCTAAACCATCAAAGCTCAATGCCCCATCAATTTTACCGCTCGTCCATATTGGCCCATTGACCAGCGTTCCATTGTTGTCACCGGCTGAGTCGTACGCTGTGTACGCTGTGCTGCCGCTTCCTTCATCGAATTTCCAGTGGGCTATCAAACCAGCCCCATTAGGCTCGTTTGGTAACGGAGGCTCGTTAGGCCCCGGAGGTTCGTTGGGCCCTGGGGGTTCGTTAGGCTCCGGAGGTTCGTTAGGCTCCGGAGGTTCGTTAGGCTCCGGAGGTTCGTTAGGCTCCGGAGGTTCGTTAGGCTCCGGTTCATTAGGCTCAGGCTCCCACCCTAATGAGGTAAGTACATCATATAGCTTATCGATACTTTTATCCAGCGTATCTGCGGCCTGCTCCTGATGCTGCATCGTTGAATGTATCCCCTGCCTGGCCTTGATTATATCACGCTTATTCAAATCACCGTAATCTTTACTCTCAAGCATCTCCTCAAGCACTCCGTAAGCATCCCATTCCTCATCGAGTGCTTCTTCGATAGTTTCCAAAGCCGCTTGCTTTTTATCACTCGCGTCCTCAAGCTTCATAATCACACGTTCATGAGCAGACATTTCCATCAAATAAAGCTCCTCCACTTCTCCAGCAGATAAAGCCGTATTGAAAATCATTACATCGTCAATTTTGCCATCGAAGTATTGACCGTCGTAGTCCATACTTCTGCCGATGGCTAAAGGAATGTCATTGTTAATATTGTCAACCAAGGCTAACGAATCAGTGTCCTCAAGGTTTCCATTATGATAAATTTGAAGGTTTCCATCCCTGTCAGCGACCCCCGCGACAAAATGCCAGGAGCCGTCATTGACGATGGTGGTTGTTTTTACTTCGGACTTATCCGCATTGTCTTTTAACCTAAACCTCACCACTCCAGCAGGAGGATCCATGCTAAACTCAATGCCGGTGTAAGGCTCGTGCCCACTTCTTGATTTATTAACTATCCTCCTGCGGTTAGTTGTAGCGGTAGT
>Ga0114923_10000802_pt1 | contig 22824 bp, 16 predicted proteins | sample SumtaG_FD_89578 | JGI IMG/M metagenome (GOLD analysis project Ga0114923, IMG submission 89578) | Deep subsurface microbial communities from Indian Ocean to uncover new lineages of life (NeLLi) - Sumatra_00157 metaG | ecosystem: Environmental > Aquatic > Marine > Oceanic > Sediment | place: near...
ACCAGGGGCATCGATATCGGTTCAGAGGAGATGGTGCATAACCTGCTAAAGGAGGTCAGGGATCAGGGCAAAGCAATTTTCCTGGTTTCCGCTGACCTCGATGAGATCCTTAAACTCTCTACCCGGATTATTGTTATCTATAATGGTGAAATTGTAGCCCATTTTAAGGATGTTGCCGCTATTTCCGGAAAAGAATTGGGCCCCTACATGCTTGGAGTAAAAAGAGAGGAGGGCTTAAGTGGAAAAATTCATTCTTAAATACTTCATCCTTATCAGAACATTAATTGCCATAGCCATTGGCGCGGTAATCAGTATCTTTCTTATCTATCTGATAAGCAAGGATCCTGCTTTCTCGCTGCGCTCTTTTTTTCTAGGCCCTCTTCTTTCCAGGAGCAGGCTGGCAAATGTTATTGAAACCGCTTCACCGATAATCTTCTGCGGCGTTGCTATTTCTGTAGCTTTCCAGGCCAAACAATTTAATATCGGGGCAGAAGGGGCTCTCTATCTGGGTGCCGCGGTAGGCACCGCCTTTGCCGTATCCACCCAGTTTCCGGCATTTATCCATATTCCCCTGGTACTGCTGGTTGCCGGTCTAACCGGCGCCCTCTGGGGTTTTATTCCCGGTTTTTTAAAGGCAAAATGGAAAGCAAGCGAGCTGGTTTCTTCATTAATGCTCAATTACGTGGCCTATTACCTGGGCCTCTATCTGATCAATTATCACTTCAGAGATAAAGATGCCGGCTACCTGGTTTCTCACAAACTGCCCCAGAGCGCCTGGTTCAGCCAGTTTATACCTGACACCAGGATTCATTGGGGTATTATCCTGGCTCTGATCTTCGCGCTATTGGTCTATTACCTGCTTTATCACACCACAACCGGTTATGAAATCCGAACTACCGGCTTTAATAGCAAGTTTGCCAGATTCGGGGGAATCAATATTTTTAAGACCATAATAATTTCCCAGGTAATTCTCGGCTTTGTGGCCGGCGTCGGGGGTATTAGCGAGGTAATGGGAATCCATCGCCGTTTTAACTGGCAGATGAGCCCGGGATTCGGCTGGGATGGCATTGTGGTGGCTATTATCGGCAGGAACCATCCCCTGTATATAATTGCGGCTGCCTTTTTCCTCTCTTACCTCAGGGTAGGCGGACAGGTTCTTAATCTGCTTTCAGATGTGCCTTCGGAAATGGTACTGGTCATCCAGTCGATAATTATTCTGCTGATTACGGCGGAAGCATTCCTAAGCCAGTGGCAGTACCGGATTACTATACGCGAAGCTAAAAAGCAGGAGGCACTCGATGGATCCGCTGCTTAAGAGTATTTTTTCTCCGGAATTTGGTTTTGCCATCCTAAGAGTAATGACTCCCCTGCTCTTTCCCGCCATCGGTGTGGCCATTACCGCGATGGCCGGCTCCATTAATATCGCTTTGGAGGGTATTATGCTGGTGTCAGCCTTTACCGGGGTTATTGTCAGCGCCTTTACCGGAAGCTTCCTGCTGGCTCTTTTATCCGGAGTAGCCGCCGGTATGCTCATGGCCGCCCTTTTAGGCTACTTTCACCTGAAGCTGAAGGCAGATATAATCCTGGCGGCAATTGCCTTGAATATGTTTGCCTCCGGAATTACCATCTTCTTTCTATTTGTATTCGCCCACGACAAGGGAACCACCAGTTCCTTAAAGAGCCTGGTATTCCCCAAGTTGGATCTGCCCCTGATCCAATCGATCCCGGTGCTGGGAAGGATCTTAAGCGGCCACAATGTGCTGACCTACTTCGCAATATTGGCCGTACCCCTATTCTTCCTGATCATTTATAAAACACCCCTGGGGCTGCGTATAAGAGCGGTTGGCCAGAACCCCAGGGCCGCTCAATCTGTGGGTATAAATGTTGACCGTATACGCTTATACGCCCTGCTCCTTTCCGGCTTCTTCGGCGCTTTCGGCGGTCTGTACCTGTCCATGGGTTATGTCTCCTGGTTTTCGCGGGATATGACTGCCGGCCGCGGCTGGATTGCAATTGCCGCAGCCACCCTGGGAGGCCACCAGCCCCTTGGCACTTTCCTCGCTTCCTTCCTCTTCGGCACGGTGAATACCCTGGCAATCTATATTGCCTCCCTGCGCATCCCCTCAGAGCTCATCCAGCTCATTCCCTATCTGGCCACTGTAATTGCCCTGACTCTCTATTCGGCCCGGGCAATGAAGAAAAAAACCAGGAGTGTGCCGGCTAATGTCGGCCAAAGCCCGGGGAAAGAGGCTGCCAACCCCATTGAGGAGGACTCAGGATGAAAAAGATCATCATCGACTGCGACCCCGGCCATGACGATATGATGGCCATAATGCTGGCCTATGCCTCCGATGCGGTAGAGCTGCTGGGCATTACCACAGTTGCCGGCAACCAGACGGGAGAAAAGACTTTTCTAAATGCCTTGAAGGTGCTCACCCTGCTGAAGGCGGAAAACTTACCCGTGGCCAGGGGTTTTGATAGACCCCTGACCAGGGAGCTGACAGTAGCCCCGGAGATCCACGGCGTTTCCGGTCTGGACGGCGCCAATCTGCCTGAACCGGAGATAAACGGGATAGCGGAACACGCTGTAGATTTTATTATCAGAACATTAATGCAGGCTGCTGAACCCATTATACTCATACCAACCGGACCGCTGACCAATATCGGTGTTGCCCTGTTAAAAGAGCCCCGCATAAAGAAGAATATTGAGAGGATAGTACTTATGGGGGGCGCGGTCTACGATTCCAATATTACCCCGGCCGCCGAGTTCAACATCTATGTAGACCCCGAAGCGGCAACAATAGTCTTTGAATCGGGATTACCCATTACCATGGTGGGGCTGGATGTTACCAACAAGGCCATGCTTTCCTTTAAGGACATCGAAGAGATCGAAAAACTAGCCGGCCCGGTGTCAAGGGTGGTCGCTCCCTTACTCCGCTTCTTTGCCCGGACTAATAGTGATATCTTCAACTTCCAGGGTGCTCCCCTGCACGATGCCCTGGCCGTAGCTGAGGTAATCCGGCCGGGAATTGTTAAAACCAGCCATCTCCATGTTGCAGTGGAAACCGCGGGCAGGTTTACCAGCGGCCGGACCGTTACCGATGTCTACGGGATTACCAACCTTGAGCCTAATGTTGATGTGGCCCTCGAGGTTGATGTGCCGCGCTTTAAAAAAATGATGATCGGAGCAATCAGAGAACTGGACAAGAGATGATAATAAGAAATACCACCCTGCTCTCATTTACCAACCTCTCGATCCGGGAAAACACCGATATTCTGATTGAAGGAAACCGCATAGCAAGGATCGGTGAAGAGCTCTGCAAAGAAGAACGGCTTTGCGCTGTTCATGAGGTAATCAACGGCCGTGGATTATACCTGATCCCCGGTTTGGTAAATGCACATGCCCATACTGGTATGACCCTGCTCAGGGGAGCCGCGGAAGATGTAAAAGTTGAGGACTGGTTCAACAAGTATATCTGGATATATGAGCAGAACCTGACCCCCGACGATGTTTACTTCGGCACCCTGCTGGGGGCAGCGGAAATGCTGCTTTCGGGTGTCACTTTAGTGGCTGACCACTACTTTTTCATGGACCGGGCCTGGCAGGCCTATAAAGATATCGGTATTCGCGCCGACTTGAGCTGGGCTCTCTTCGGCACCGGTGACAATTGGCAGGCTGCATACCGGCAGGCTTTGGACTTCTCTGAAAAGCACATAAACAGGGATCCCCGCCTGATCATTTCCCTGGGACCCCATTCACCCTATATCTGCAGTGATGATTTCTTAAAAGAATGTGTGAAACAGGCGGAAGCCCTTAAAATAAAATTGCACATCCATGTCTCTGAAGAAAAAAATCAGGTCAGCCGTAGCCTGGATGAGAGGGGAAAAACACCGCTTGAGGTTTTGCACAGTACCGGTATTTTAAAGCCGGGAACTATCCTGGCCCACGCCTATTACGCCACGGATGATGACCTGGAGTTAATTAAGCAAAGCGGCGCCGGGGTAGCTCACTGTGCAAAAACCTATCTTAAATTCGGTGATCTTCATGATTTTCTTCCCCGCGCTTTAGCAACCGGAATCAACCTGGCATTCGGCACTGACGGCCCCTGCTCCAACAACACCATGAACATCTTTGAGGTGGCCAGGGATGCTGCCCTGCTTGCTAAATCCTCCGTACAGGATGCAGAAAGCGCGACTATTAAGAAACTCCTGCCCCTGCTTTCCGGAGGAGGCAGGGTGCTGGATCTTCCCGGTTATGGAGAGATAATCGAAGGCGCCCCGGCCGACCTGGTGCTTATCGATCCGGCTTCCCCGAACATGCAGCCTGAGCATAATATCTTTGCCAACATACTCTATTCCCTGGAACAGAGGAACATCGATACCGTTATGGTTGACGGCAAGGTGGTGGTAAGCAATGGTAAACTGGTTAACTTCCCTCTGGCCGGCGGCATGGCCGAACTCTATAACAAAATCGCTAAAATAAAAAACAGGATAACCAGGGCGGGCCGCGGCGGGCCAATGCAGAATTATTGATTTTTTCCTTTCTCGCCACCTTTTTTTCTTTTTTCGGCCGCCTGGATCTCCTTGCTTCTTTTTTTGGCCATTGCCATGATGGTTTCGGCAAACTCCGGATAGCGGCTCAGGACCCGGTCAAAGGTATCCTTGTCCAGACGGTAGAGGTCGCAGTACTCCCTGGCCTTTATGGTGGCAGTCCTGGGCATACTCAAAAGCAGCGCTATTTCACCGAAGAAGTTGCCGCTGCCAAGAGTGGCGTAGTGAATTCTTTCATCCGCGGACATTACATCGACACTTCCCTTACTGATAAAATACATATCAAAGCCCACCTCGCCCGCTTTGACAATAAAGTCACCGGGAGTGAAAACCACCGGTGTCAGGTGCAGGATGATCTCTTTGATGAAATCTTCGTTGGCGCCCTCAAAGATCGGCACTTTATCGATTATCTCTTTATTGAGAAAGAGGGATACCGAGACCTTCAGGTGGTCGGGGAGATCTTGCAGCACCGAGGATTCATCGTATCCCCTTCTGCTCTCCCAGAGATAACTGTAGTAGTTGTTGATCTTCTTCTGCATGGAAACCGGAATATTCCGGTATTTCAGGAAGGTGTTTATCTTTTCCAGTTTTTCCTTGTATTGAGATTTAGCCACATCTATATGGGCGAGCAGGTTGGCTATATTACCGATAATCAGGCCGTACATACCGGCCCCAAGCAGCTCAATCAACACAACAAAGAGGGTCTGGATGTTGCCGCTGGGAAGGATGTCACCATAGCCGATTGTGGTCAGGGTGGTTATTGTCCAGTAAAAAGAGCGGATATAGCGTGAAACAGGATCGAGTCCATCGGGATTACCGGAAATAAATATCCAGCTGCAGGAGATAAAGTGGGCTGCTAAGAAAATCCAGAATACCAGGAGAACCAGCCTGAGAATTGCAGGGTTAATAGCTGTACCGCCGGCTTTGCGCAGGGTTCTGCTGGCTTTGGGCAGCTTGAACAGCAGGTTAAGCCTTAATAACTGTAAAGGACCGCCGGCAGTCAACAGGCCGGATATAAAAAATAGAAGGCCGACCGGCAGAGCGGCTATCAGGTCCGGCCAGAACCAGCCGCGCAGGTATTTTCCGGTAATTGCCTTCCTATCGTTGATTATTTTCCCATGTAGGGAAAAAGTCGTATTAAAACTAACAGCAATATCAACCAGAAAAAGAACAACCAGAAACCCATTAAAGAGATTCAGCAGGCTGAAGCCGGTTAAATGAAAGATAATAGAGAGAGGGGTCACAATAGCGGCAGAAATTGCGGCTGCCAGGACAATTACATCCCAGCCCTGTTTCAATTTATTTTCCGGTTGGATCATAGTATTTATATCGATCTCTTTTTCTTTAAAATCAAGCGTCGGGGCAGGAATAGCAGGAATAGCCGGCGAGTTACTATTATGGAAATTTCCTCTCAGTCCCTGGAGAGGGCAATACCCTTCTTGGAGATATTCAACATGAACAGATACTCAGGATACATGTATCCCTCTACCACCCGCGACGGCCTCTTTCTATGGGTGAGATTGAAATCGATATCAATCCCTGCCTTGAGAATTCGAAAGGTCAATCCGCCCAGTACCCCGTACCCCATCTCTGCACTGCCGGCGAGCCTGGTAACCGACCCTTCAACCCCTGCGCGCACGGACCACCATTCAAAGAGATAATGCTCCACCATGGGCAACAGCCTTAAAAAAAAGGAATTCGTATCAAGATAGAAATCATTCAACTGTTTTGTTACCAGGAAGGTGCGTTTCCCGTTAAAAGCCAGGGTGATTGAGTTCTCCCAGAAAAGGGGAAGTCGGGCCGCTTTTTCAAAATCGCTGGTCTCAGGATCAATAACGTCATAGGTGCCATTGCTGTAACCGAGGCGTGAATCAACGATTAAGGTCTCATTTGAGTTCCGGTAGAGAAAACCAGAGGTAAAACCAAAAACAGCTCTATCTACCACATCTGGAACATTCTCACCATGCTGCCATTCCGTATTAGACTCTTTGAATAGAGAGATGCCCAGGCCCAGGGAAAAGGCCCTGTTTAGTTTAACCCCGGCATTTACAATGCCGCCTGTGAAATACCTTCCGGATTCCGCTTCATCTGCTTCCGGGTCTGCTGTGAATTTGTCGATATTCATAGAAAAAAAGTATTCCACCCCCATACCCCAGTTGGAAAAGAGGGGGAAATAGTATCCGGCCCGACCTCTCTGAGGGTGCTCGCACAGATAAACATCATCAGCATATTTATAATAGAGATCTGATCCACCTGTTATTGCATTAAGCAGATGATTACCTCCACCTGAGGAACCCAAAAACAATCTGTCCTTTTCTATAATCCCGAGGTATGCAGGGTTCTGATAAGAGATATAGGGTTCTGCTATTACCATAAACCTGGCAGTATTGGTTACGATCTTATTCAGAAAATACCGGGCAACCTCGTTCTCCGGATCATTTTTTCTGACCTTCTTTAATTCAGCCTTCGCAGTCTCCATATCCTTTTTGTCATAGGCATCGATTCCCTTAGAAAGAGTTATTATAACCTCTTCACTCTTTTCTTTTTTCACGGCTATTTTCTCTAGAGTGCTCTCCTCTGCCTGCGCGCCGAACTGCTCCAGGATTAATCTTGCAAAGAAAGAGCCGATGTAGTCGTAGGTCTTAAGCTTCTCCATCAATTTGTCCTGCCAGATGATCTCACCGGAAGTGGTGTCCACCAGGCGCACAGTGATGAGTATGGTATTTGCCATATCTATAACCTCACCCAGCACCAGGTAGTCTGCAGCCAGCAGCTTTCCGATCTTAATCTGATTATCCTGATCTGATATATCGGACAAACTGAATTCCTGCTCTTCCAGAATTTTATTGAGCTCTTCCCTTTCTATGAGTTTTACACTCTTTGATTTTCTTAATTCGATAGCTACCATGCGTGAAATACCCTTACCGATGTACGTATACGAAGGGTTCTCAGATTCTACGGGAAAATCAGTTACAGATAGGATTACCGTCTCTCCCCAGATAAAATAGGATATTAGCAAAAAGACAGGAATAAGGATTATTTTTCTGTTCATTGCCGCCTCCTAATGGGTTTGTCTATGAATGGTTCGATACGTTTTGTGTAGCTTTCCTCGCTTCGACAGATTGTTTTTATTACAAAAGAAGTGTAATAGAATTATGGCTGCCATGCAATATCTTTAGAAGATGGATCGGATATTTTTCCCTAAACAGCTTGAACAATGGAACCACAACTATTATTATAGCCTTGACAAAATAGTTTCTTCAAACCATAATTAAAATATTATTTGAAACAAGGAGGACTGAAATGGTAACTCTGCAGAACATCGCTGACAGGTCAGCTCTTTCACTAGGAGATGTGGAGAAGCTTGAAAAGTCGATTCTGAAAACGGGATACTTCTCACCGGAAAAAGCACGCAGTGAGCTGGACTGGTTTCTCAATATCCTGGGCATCGATGAATACTATTTTACCAGCACCAGCGTTGAGGATATTGCCGGACACCTGGTGGCAATCAGCGCCTCCGGCCTGATCTCCCGCTACGGCGGTGAGGATATGGGAATTCAGCTAATCAATGAACATGAAGAACATGCTGTTTATATTGTTGAAGAAAAATCCTCATCAACTGAAGAAATTGAAAAAAGAATTGAAGAAAATTATCCATCATTCAAGCTAGAGAGCTATAGAACCAAAGAAAAAACCGGGAAATATTTCCTGCGCCTGTACATTGTTACCAGGCCGCAATTCAGCCGCCTTCCTGATAAGCCGGAGCAACTCACCTTTGAAGAGGCGGCGGACAAAAACTTTCTGGCCCGCTCCGCAGATGAGACTGTAGCCCGCTACCGCCAGGCCTGGGAGGCAATGAACGACCGGGAATTCCCCTATATCGCCGTCACTGAAAAACCGGAAAACAATGAGACCCGTATACAGGTAGGTATCCATTCCGGTAGAATACATAATTTCTTATTTAATTTTTCCCATCTATTCTACAAATACAAAATGCACTCCAACAGGAAATACCTGGAGGTCTTTGCTGATAAGAAGAATATCTATACCTTCTACTTTGATAAAATTGATCCCGGCTCGATTGAAGAGTTTTCCAGGGACTTAGTCGGGGTGGTTATGCTGCCTGACCATTATATCACCGGCATCTTCCAGGAGGAGATCTTTTCGACGCACCAGACAATCTATGCAATTTCCGCCGCATCCTTTACCCACCAGTACCTGACCGCCCTGACCAGAGAGTACAGCACTTTAAGCAATGCTCTGCATGATCAGCCCGAGGCTTTGGGTATATTGAACACCTTAAAACTGAGTATGACCAAAGATGCCTACTCAGAAGAGAGGATAGCCGCTACTGTTAAAACCCACCATGCAACCGTGGCTCTTCTCCATAAACATTTCGAGCAGAAATTCCATCCCGCTCATCGCCGGCAGGATCTTGCTGCACTTGAAAAAGAAATAAACAAGGAAATTAAAAAAAACGTACCCTCAGATAAAGATAAGATCATTTTGAAATATTTCCTCTCCTTTAATAAGGCCATTATCAAGACCAATTTTTTCATGCGCGACAAGCGCTGTATTGCTTACAAGCTGGACCCCTCCTTTCTGGCTAAAGATGAATACCAGGATAAGCCATTCGCCCTCTTCTTTTTTGTGGGTAGAGAGTTCCTCGGCTTTCATCTTCGCTTCCGTGATATTGCCCGTGGTGGTATCCGCATTGTAAGGTCGAGAAATCACAGCCAGTATGAAAACAACCTGAACACGATTTTTGCGGAAAATTACAACCTGGCTTCCACCCAGCAGAAGAAGAACAAGGATATACCAGAGGGCGGTTCCAAGGGAACAATCCTGCTCCATGAGGCAAACCAGGATGAAGCACAATCTGCCTTTATCAGTTATATCGACTCTATGCTTGATCTGCTTACTCCTGAAGATGAAGTTTTAGACTCAGAAGTTAATAAGGATATTCTCTTTTTAGGTCCTGATGAAGGTACGGCTGAACTGATGAACTGGGCGGTACGCTATGCGCATAAACGAAAATACCCCTTCTGGAAGGCCTTTACCACCGGTAAAGCCCCGGAACTGGGGGGCGTTCCCCACGACATGTACGGTATGACTACTGCCAGTGTACACGAATATGTTTTAGGAGTGCTAAAAAATCTGGGTCTGCAGGAAGAGCAGATGGTTAAAATACAAACCGGCGGCCCGGATGGCGATCTGGGAAGCAATGAGATCCTTTCTTCCAGAGATAAGACTATTGCCATAATCGACGGCAGCGGTGTGGTCTATGACCCGGCAGGGATGAACCGCCGAGAACTCACCCGACTCGCTAAAAAGAGGATAATGGTAGAACACTTTGACCGCTCGCTCTTAACCAAAGAAGGTTTCTTTGTTTCAATCAATGACCAGGATATTACCCTGCCCAATGGTACCCCGGTGCCTAATGGCGAGGATTTCCGTAATAAATTCCACCTCCATCCCTTAGCCACTTCCGATCTCTTTGTTCCCTGCGGCGGCAGGCCGGCAGCTATTAATATCAACAACTGGAAAGAGCTGCTCAATGACAAGGGGAAACCAAAGTTCCGAATTATTATTGAGGGCGCGAACCTATTCATTACCGAGGAAGCGCGATTAAGACTGGAAGAGCAGGGCATTATTGTTTTTAAAGACGCCTCGACCAATAAGGGCGGAGTTACCTCCTCTTCTTTTGAGGTATATGCCGCCTTAGCTATGAGTGATCAGGAATTCAACACTCACATGGTGTTCAAAGAAGGAAAGATGCCGGATTTCCGCCGAAAATATATAGAGGAAATATTGAGCCGGATTAAATATAATGCCCGCTCCGAGTTTAATGTACTCTGGCAGGAACATGAAGCCGGCAACACTCCCTTTACCCGCCTGACAAATTTGCTCAGCAACAAGATCAATGAGATCACTGATTCCGTGGTAAACTCAGAATTAGTTGCCAATAAACGGCTGAAGGAGAAAATTATCGGGGAATATACCCCTGAGTGCCTGGTTGAGCTTGCCGGTTTAAAAAACATCCTGGCGCGGGTTCCTGATAACTATCTGAATGCCATTGTAGCTACCAGGCTTGCCACCGGTTTTATCTATAAATACGGCTTACAGGCTAATGAGGTTGATTTTTACCACTATATCGGCTCTTTTTCTTAAAGCGCTTTAAAAACACGGCGGCCAGATAAACTATTCCGGCAATCATGATTATGGTAGCACCGGTGGGCAGATCATAGCTGTAGCTTATACCTATACCCAGTGTGGCAAAAAGCATGCAAAAAAGGCCGGCCAGGATCATTATCTGCCAGAGCTTGCGGCCGAAAAATCCGGCAACCGCCGGCGGCAGTGTCAGCATGGCAATTACCATGACAATCCCTACAGTAGTAACCAGCAGCACAATTGTAAGCGCGGTCAGAAAGAGTAAGCCAAGATAGTACACCCCAACTCTTAAGCCCCGCATCCTGGCAAATTCCTCGTCGAAGCATACCGCAAGTATCTGGTTATAGAACAATACGCCCAGGGTGACCACCAGAACATCGAGCCCCGCAATAAGCCAGAGATCTGCCTTAGTAGTTAACAGGATATTGCCGAATAGATAGCTCATTGGATCCACATATCCCGGTGTTTTAGCAAGCAGGAGCAGGCCGGCAGCCATACCAATAGCCCAGATAGCTCCTATTACGGTATCCTCCCGCTGGCTGGCATACATGCTGACCAGCCCGATTATCAATGAAGAAACCAGCCCGGCAATAAGCGCGCCCAACAGCGGGGTAAACCAGAGCAAAGCAAATTTGCTCTGCAGGTATAACCCTGCACCTATACCGGCCAGTATTGAATGGGATATAGCTCCTGCCAGGTAGCTTATCCTTCTGGTTACCACATAGGTACCTATAATACCAAAGGAGACACTGGCCAAAAGCCCCCCGATAAAGGCATAGCGCAGGAAGGAAATTTGTGGATTACCTAAAGCCCGGATAAAATCAATCATCATTAACCCGCCTTGCCTTTATACTGTTGATCATGCCGTACCATGTGCATGTTTCTATTGTAAAGCTCCTTAATCGTTTTATCAGTGATCTTGCAGGTAGGATGAATACGCACCCGTCGGTTTACACAGATAACACTGCTGACCAGGGGAGAAACAAAGCCCAGGTCATGGGTTACCAGCAGGATGGTCAAGCGTTTGTTCAACTCCTTTAGAATGGAATAGAAGCGGTCCTCAACAGTGGCATCGATATTGGCAGTTGGTTCGTCAAGGAGCAGCATCTTCGGCCTGGTCACCAAAGCCCGTGCTATCAGAACGCGCTGGCGCTGGCCCCCGGAAAGATCGGCAAATGAGGCGCCGGTAAGCTCCTTTAATCCCATTTCATCCAGAGCGGCAAGGGCTTCCCGCCGGTCAGCCCTGGAAAAGGGTCCGCCCCAACGCCCGGCCAAACGCCCCATGAGCACCACATCCATAACATTAATGGGGAACATGGGATCAAAATGAATATGCTGGGCCACATAGCCTATGTGCCTGCGGCTTGCCTGCGGAGAAGCACCCATTATTCTGATCTCTCCTCGATCCGGCTTCAGAATACCGAGCATCAGCTTAACCAAAGTGGTTTTCCCTCCTCCATTGGGTCCAACAATGGAAAAAAAGGTTCCCTCCCGAATATAGAGATTTACATTATCCAGGACCACCTGGTTGCCATAGCTGAAAGAAACATCTTTTAAATATATTACCGCATCCATTTTTTTAGCCTCTCCTCCGGCACGCCAATCAGCGGGTTAATGCCTTTTCGATCTTTACTGCCATATCTTCAAAGTTCTCAATCAGGTCATACGCCAGCGGATCAAGAGAGATAACCGTACCCTGAATTGAATCAGCTATTACCGACGCACTACGGCTATCGAATTGAAGCTGCACAAATATTATCTTTACCCCCGCTGCTTGCGCCTGCTCTATTAAATACTCTATCTGTCTGGGTGTAGGGCTTTTCCCTTCTATTTCAACTGCTACCTGGTTCAGTCCGTAATCATCGGCAAAGTAACCGAAGCTGGGATGAAAAACAAAAAAGTCTCTTCCCTGCAGTGGCTGCAGGAGAGTGCTGATTTTACGGTCAAGCGCACCCAGATCCTGGAGCAGCAGCTCTAAATTCATTTTATATTCATCTGCGTTGCCGGGATCGGCTTCAGCCAGAGCATTATGGATATTAACTGCAATGATCATGGAGTTTCTGACCGACAGCCAGACATGGGGATCAGAATGTTTTTCATCTGCCCCCTGCCCGCTGTGGTAGTCACCGGGAACATCCGGCTTTCGTCTTTTTACACCTCTATCTGAGATAATCATGGCCAGCTGAGGATTACTCTTTTCTACCTTAGCCAGAAGCTGCTCCTCAAAAGGAAAACCGATGGTAAAGTAAATAGCTGACTGCGCTAAAGCCACCATCTCCCTAGGTGAGGGATCGAAGGTATGCGGATCTTTCCCCGGCTTTACCAGCACCTCTACAGAAACATTTCCGCCGCCTATGCGCTCGACCAAATATGCCTGCGGGGGAATGCTTGCATAGACCATTAATTGATGCGTGGCGGATTCGTTTGTACCGCTGCTGAAAACAAAGGGAGAGATAATTATTGACAATAATGGAATCAGAAAGCCCCTTCTCATGGTCTAAGCCCCTTGGTCTGCAGAACAGACCAGGTGATAGGCATGACAACTTGAACATTCACGAAGCTGATGATCCTTTGAAAAAGCCAGCCAGTGGCGCCGCTGATCAGGCGTGAGAATTCCCTCGCCCTTGCAGAGCGGACAGGTATTGTGCAATGCGGCCAGCACCGCAGAGCGGATGAACTCGGAACGGTTGGGAATACCCTCCATAGCCCCTGACAGCGACTCATCTACCTTGAAAGTGATTATTTCCGCCTTTTTCTTGCCACTCATATCCTGTCCTTCACTTATAGCTTCACTTATAGCTTCAAATGAATTTAATACCTTGTATTACCTTTTGTCAAATAGAATAGTCAACAAATCCTGTAGAGGCTATTAATTATCAGCTTTCAGACTTACTGGTGATGCGGCTTTGGCCAAACATCCCTTGCCAGTCAGAAAAACTCCTCTATTCCTTTTTCAGTAATCTCATACACGCTCCGTGACAGTCTATTCCCATATTTTTCGACTGTGCTACAGAGGGCAGAATGCCCTGTAAACAGTATATACACAGAGGACCACTTGCTCGTGGGATCTAGTCGCTCTTATAAAAAAGACTGTCTCACTGTTCTCTGGTCATTATTTCTATAATTTCTTGCTTGCTTATTGATGATTATTTACACTAAAATGGATTATAGAAATTCCTGTCAATCAGATTGTGCGCCAAACCATCAATGTAGTCGCTTTTACAGAGGAATGCTATGAAAAAAGACAAGTTTCCGATTCTCTCACTGCTGGTTTTCCTCATAGCGGCCTGCGCCACACCTCCAACGGGTGAAAAAACGAAGCCGGAAGGAGCTGGACCGGCCTCTAAAGGACCACCCCGCATCGCGGTGCTGATAGTGGCGGAGGATCTTGAAAGCAGTTTCGTGGAGGAGATCATGATCGGCGTTTCCCGGACCGCTCAGGAGTTCGAGGGAACGATCGTTGGCAGGGAGGGCACTATCTCCTTCGGTGAAAAATTGGAGTTCACGGTGATTCCCACGGCCAGGGATAAGGGAGAAATCGAGGATGAACTCTGGAATCTTGATCTAGCAGGCTATAGTCTGGTATTCGGCTGCGGGTTCCTGTACCGCGATCCTCTAATCGCAGTTCACCGGGAGTTTCTTGAAACCCATTTCGTGATCGTCGATACCTACGGAGATGTTCCTGACGAAGGGAAGAATCTTACAAATTTGGAGTTCCATATGACCGACGCCGCTTTCCTGGCCGGAGTGGCAGCGGCGGCCAAAGTCGGCGGCAAGCCCATCGGCTTTATCGGCGGGAGAGATCTTTCCTTCATTCGAGATGAGTTCCTCGCCGGATTCGTCCAGGGTGTAGAGTATGCGGATTCGCTGCAAGGCACCTATACCGAGCTGCGGATCGAGTTCGTCGGCAGTTTTAATGATCGGGAGCAAGGGTACCAGATGGCCATGGCCATGTATTCAAGTGGAGTCGAGTGTATCTACCAGGCCGCCGGACTGTCCGGAATAGGGGTTCTTGATGCCGCCGGGGAGGTCGGTAAGTGGTCGATCGGGGTCGATACGGATCAGGGACTAGAATTTGCGGAAGCATCATTCGGCGAGTGGATCCTGACCTCGACGGTCAAGCGCTGGGGTACAGGTTTATACCTGGTGTGTAAAGAGTTCTTGAGCACCGGAAAAGTACCGCCGGGATCCCATGTGGTCGGCTTGGCCGAGGGCTGCGTAGACATCGCCATCAATCCCTACAACACGCCGAATCTTCTCAACCAATGGGATCTGATTGCCTCGGTTCGCGGTGACCTGGAACGGGGAAATATCCCCTCGGCTGTGAAGAGCGAAGAGACTACGGTCTGGAAATCGAGGGCCGAGCCGGCTGTAGGGGACAAAATATCTATAACCGTGAACAATCCGGAGTTTTCGACGGGCATAGACACTTCCTACGGACCGACCCTCCAGAAAGCCCTGTCAACGGCCTTCCACGAGACCGGGCGCTACCGGGTGATCAGTCGGCAGCAGAGGGACCGACTATTGGAAGAGATCAGCGCCTCTCTGGACATCACCTCCGATGAAAAAAAGCAACTGGAAGTAGGCCGTCTGATCGCCGCCGAGGCGATCGTATTCGTCGACCTGAGTATCGTGGGTTCGAAGTACATCCTTGATACCAAGATCGTGGATGTGGGAACTGGGATCACTATAGCCGCTTCATCAGAAGACTCCGATGATATCGAACAGATTTTCGAGGGATTGGCTATAGTAGTCCGGAATCTCGGCAATTAAACCTGCCTGTTCACCTCTCGGGGTAAAGTTTGCAGGATGTTTTGCTCACTGGGTATGTAGATAGACACAATAACAGCCAGGGTCCGAATTGTACTTTAAGGAAACAAGCCGTCAAAAAGAAAGCGGCAGCCTGACTTCAAAGCGGGTTCCTCCCTCTTGACGATTGGAAACACTGACTGTGCCTCCGTAGGCTTCCACGATGACTTTGACAATCGCCAGACCCAGGCCGGTATGCTCCTCTTTAGAAGAGGCTTCCGGCCGGCAGCAGAAAAACCGGTCAAAGATTCTTTCCAGATTCTCTTCCCGAATCCCGGCCAGGAGGTGCTCCATTCGGGCCACATCACCCAGGACCATTTTCAGGAACCGGGCTCGTTCCTCATGCTCGCTCAATTCCTCCATCATTTCGGCGGCGGAGCGGATCGAGGCCAGGGGATTCTTAAACTCGTGGGACACATCGGAGGCAAAAGATTCAATAAATTGGATATGCTCTTCCAGCTTAAGGGTGAGTTCCTTAAGAGCACGGGAAAGGTCCCCGATCTCATCCCTGCGCTTGTAAGTGCGAAAATGACTCTTGAACCTGCCCCGCCTGTTCAGCATCTCCCTGGCCTGGTTCCGGAGCATGCGAATCGGACGCGCAATGGTGGTCGAAACTATGAGGCTTAAAGTAACGGCTGCTGCCAGTGAGAAGAGAAAAATTCTGAAGATGTCGAGGCGAAGCACATAAACGTCCCTTAAGATCCGGTAGGTGGATTGGGAGACCAGTACCACCCCGGTAATACGATCTCCGTTACGGATCGGAATGGCACTGTAAAGGTTAACGGAGCGCTGGCCCCCTGAAGAGATGCGGGTGGCTGCACCGTACCTGCCCTGAAGCGCTTCCTGTATCTCCGCCCCCAGGAGGAATTCTTTGTTTGAATAGAAATCCCCCGATTCCAGAGTAGGCCGGGGGGCTCTCAGGAAACGCCTGTAGAACCTGACCGGGAAAGATGCCATCCGGTAAAGCCAGCTCTGCTGAATATTGGTTTCATTTAAAGATGATATTGTGCTTGATCCATTTTGCGGCAGCGGCACAACCTGTTTAGCAGCTTCAAAAAACAAGAGACATTTTATCGGCTATGATATTAATCAAGAATATGTTGATTTGGCTGAAAACAGAGTAAATTCTTTTGACATGCAGTTGTCATTGCTTTAAAAGGCAGTAAGTACAATATAATCCGGGGATTCAGCTCTTTCGACATGTACAAAGGTCACTGGACTTGCTGGGTAGCTAGCTAAATCAGGCTATCCTTTTGTTTCTCTAATGAGGTTTCAACAATTTTTTTCAGATCATCAATACTGAATGGTTTTTTTAGGTAGAGAAGCTCTGAATCTTTAAAAAATGTTTGGGCATCCGGATTCATTATATCGCCGGATATGAAGATAAGCTTTTTTACGATATGTGGTCTGTTTTGTTTTACCCAGTCAAAAAGTTTCCAGCCGTCAATTCCGGGCATACGCAGATCGCTTATAACCAGGTCATAATCATTTTCCACCAGGTAGGCCAGGGCTTTATCCCCGCTTCCAGCAGCGTCTACAGTACTGCCGGCACTCTCTAAAATCATGCTGATCAATTTCAATATAGAGGCCTCATCGTCTACAACAAGAATCCTTTTACCAGGCAAATTCCAAATAGTTTTTTCTTCTTCCACTTTCTTGGAATTGGCAGGTATATTTTCAAGAGGAATCTCAATTATGAATTGTGTTCCTTCTCCATCCTTGCTCTGAACACAGATTGATCCCCCATGTTCGGTTATAATTCCGTGAGAAACAGAAAGGCCCAGCCCGGTACCCTTGCCGACCTCCTTGGTTGTGAAAAAGGGATCGAATATTTTAGCAAGAATATCCCGGGGAATTACCGGACCGGTATTGCCAAAGCTGATTTCAATTTTATTTTCCCTTACTTTTGTACTCATAGAAAGAATTCTATTTTTCGGTACCATTTGCAATGCCTGTATGGCATTATTGATAATATTTAAAAAAACCTGTCTGAGTTGATTAGGGTCGGCCATTGTAAGCGGAAGTTTTGGATCCAGATTTTTTAATATTTTGATATGACTGACCATAATTTCATAGATCCTTATTTCCAGTATACTTTCGATAATCTTGTTGATCCGGCATACTGTTTTCTCAGGACGATATTTCCGAGAAAAAGTAAGGAAATTCTGAACTATCCTGCTGGTGCGTTTTGCCTCGTTACGTATTTCTCCCAGTTCTTCTTTTACTTCAGAATTAAGGCCGGGTTCCATGAGAATAAGCTCGGATAATCCGATAATACTGGTTAAGGGATTATTCAGTTCATGAGCAACGCCTGAAATAATCTCTCCTAAGGAGGATAACTTTTCCGTTTGAATGAGCTGCTCCTGCAATTTACGGCGCTCGGTCATATCTCTTGCAACACCATAGTAGCGAATTTTTCCTGAAGGATCTGAGAACTTTACCAGCATTATTTCAAAATTAGTCTCATCCCTGTGCCCGGCAGGCAGGCTGACCTCCAGGTGGCATGAACTCTGCTCTTTTTCAGTAAATAGCGTCTGAAATTTCTCCCGGACTTTGTCCCGGCTCTCTGCGGTGAGCAGATCGAGAAATCGTTTGCCTATAAACTCATTCCGATTGAGCCCGGTTATACTCTCAATTCTCTGGTTTATGAAAAGCAGACGCCCCCCGTTATCCAGGGAAAAGACTACATCACTGACATTATCAGTCAGAAGCCTGTACTCCTCTTCGGATTCCTGAAGCTCCCGGGACTGCTCTTTCAGCCGCTCGACCATGCGGTTGAAAGCCGTGGTCAGCCTGCCGATTTCATCATCTGTGTGAATCTCTACCCGATGGTCGAGCTCTCCATCGGAGACTATTAGTGTTCCTTCGAGAAGCTTTTCAAGGGGTTTCAATACCTTTGCGGCGAGCAGGATGCCGGCAATGGAGGAGAGGATGATCCCTATTACTATGAGGAGCAGTGATTGCCAAAGCACAGTAGCGACCGGCAGGTAGGCTTCTTTGATGGGCTGTTGGATTCCTACAATCCAGTCGATACTCTCAACCGGCTGATAAACCATGAGTAAACCGGGCTTTGAGCGCTGCTCCTGTAAAATAACAGTGCCTGATTCTGAGAGATCAGAGGGTATCCGGTTGCCGTCAAAGAGCTTTAAAACCTTTGTCTTATCCGGGTGGGCAATCAGCAGCCCATGCTGGGAAACAAGAAAGGCGCCGCCGCTTTCACCTATAGAGATGTCATCGACAATATCCCAGATATCCCTGATATTCAGTTCTGCTGCCAGAATTGATATCTTTTCACCCATAGCCTTAACAGGCAGGGCGATTGTTATATAGGGCAGATTATCATCCGATAGTTTGACAGCCGATATATAGAGATCCTGCTCTACAGCTTCTTTTGCTGCAATCGGATCAAATTGATGGGAATCTATCATTACCAGATTGCTGGAGGTAATAATATTGCCCTGCCGGTCCAGTAGATAGATACATCTATACTTATCAAGATTCATAGAGAGGTTTTCCAGGATTATATTCCGGAGCAGCGGGTCATCGGCCAGGGTGGCCATTATTTCGGATGTTGAGTAGAGCTGGTCCAGTGAATCATTGATGTAAAGTGAGATCTCACTTGCTGTGCGCCGGGCTATTTCCCTATTCCTCTGCGATATATTACTTCTGAGGACCCCGGCGGAAATCCTTAGAATCATCAAGCCGGTAGAAAGAATGGCCAGAACTAAAACCAGGGTTGAAAAAATAATAATCCTGGTTCCGATTCTCTTGAAAAAGGGTGTCTTCTTCAAGTTCAGCTCGTTTTCCTGGAATGTCTATAATTCAATTTTAATTGTTCCTTTACCATATATTCCATATAGCTTTTTTGGCAGTTTAAACGGTTGATATCTCCGTAGCGTATATAGGCTGCATAGAGGCAGCCGTCGCCGCATAGGGGAACATAGACGCAGTCGCTGCACCGCTTCCAGAAGTCTTTTGCGGAAAAATCTTCATGACCCGGCCGGTCGATACTTCCGACTACATATTCTTCATGTCCGACAAAACCGGGGCAGCGGTAGAGTTTCCCTACGGGATCGATAATAAAAACGGAGCCGCTCATAACCATACTGCAGATATTTATGCTCAGGCCGGTATTGGCCTTAAAGCCCCTGTCAAGCGCCGCTTTTTTGAGATCTATCATGCTTGCCATTACCGCAGGTTCGAAGAAAACACAGCCCAGATCCGAGCCGTGGGGCACTTTTTTTCGCTCCCGGTGAGTTGAAAAAATAGGTTTGAACTCCACACTGCGCAGTTTATCCGTTAAGCCGAGAGCTCCAAGATAATCGAGCAGCTCATATATGCTCGCCAGGTTTTCCCGGTCAAAGTTGCCGCCCACATCAACCTCTATATCAGCCACTACTGCCAGAAGATTTTCAATTATTATATCAAAGCTGCTCCTGCCCTTTTTAAAGGGCCTCTTCCTGTTGTGAAACTCTCTAGTTCCGTCAAGGGTTATCTTTACACTCTTTAGGCCGTATTCTTTGAGCTCTTTAACTATTTCAGGTGTTAAGAGCGCGCCATTGGTGGTGATGCTGAAGGAAAAAGGAAGCTCCCTTGCTTTAGTAAACTCTTTTAACCCCCGGGCCACGATCCTTATGGCTTTGGGGTTTAAAAGGGGCTCGCCCCCGTAAAAGTTGACAGTCAACCTCTTCGGGGAAGCGCTATCGACCCTGTCCGTAATATAGGAAACTGTGCGCTCAGCAGTAGGCTCATCCATATAGACTCTATTCTTTACACCTGCCTCTATACAGTAAGAGCAGGCAAAGTTGCAGTCATAGGTGGTGAGCACGGTTGCGTCTATTTCAGAGCTATCAGTTTTTATGGTGTGAAACCACTCTTGAATCAGCCGCTTTTCATCTTTGGAATCCTGGATCAGAATGCCCATGCGCTCCAGCGTGGCAAGGGCTTGCAGGGTAGGCTGGTCGTGGTTGTTGCCGGGCAGAGTATCCAGTACCCTCTTGAGTTTTTCGTCGATCACCACCTGGGCCTGGGTGCGGGTATTGAAACAAAGGAATCTTTTAGGATCAGGAAAATCCTCGATGAACAGGGTGTTTCCGGACAATTTCATCTTCTGTATTGTATGCTCTCCTTGTTAATTGGGAAGATGGGGTGCGGGGCAGGCCCCGCACCCCGTGCCTTGAGGGAATTAAAAGCGCTTAACCGTAGCCCCCCCTGACCCATGAACAGCAGCCGCGCGGTACAACATCCGCTGCTCCATTGTAACCTTCACTGATTATTTCCAGGATCACTTAACCTCACCTCCTTTCTTTTTTTAATTATTCTATATACCACTCCCTGATGGAGCGGTAAAAAACCTCCCCAGAGGCCTTTATATTGTTAAAAGTTGCTGATATTCCCAGGAATTTCCTGCGGAAAAAGAGAAAGAGTGCCGGCCTGTCATCGGCAATAAGCTCGTGGATATCGTGGTAGATCTGCTCCCGCACCCTGAGATCGGCTTCGATTCTGCCCCTTTCGATCAAATGGTCCACCTCTCTGTTGCTGTAGCGGGCCAGGTTTGATCTGCCCATACTATTTGAGTGCCAGAAAAAGGAGGTGCGTCTATCCGGGTCTCTTCCTGTATTGAACTGCATAAGAACCGCCTGGAAATTACCGGGAAAGAGCTGCTTCTCAAAGAGGTCCGCCAGTTCCAGGAATTCAACCTTTACCTCGATGCCCTGCTGGAACAACTGCCACCTGATTCTCTTGGCTGCCTGCTCCTTCAGGGAATCCCCCTTATCCACCAGCAGGGTGAAGGTGAGCTTCTTACCCTCTTTATCCAGTATCCTGTCACCGTCTGAATCCTGCCAGCCAAGCTCTTTCAATAGCCGGGCAGCCTCTTTGGGATTATAGCACTGGGAAGTGACATTATTATTGTAGGTCCAGGTGCCGGGGCGGAAGGGGCCGGTAGTGGCTATACCCCAGCCTTTAAGGGCTTTTTCGACTATATCCCCCCTGTCTATGGCCAGGTCCAGGGCCCTTCTTAAGATTTTATCGGAAAAGAGGGGATCTTCCAGATTGAAGAGGATCGTGTAATAGAAAATATCTTGATAGTCGTAGGTCTTAAAGCGGGGATCATGGTTGATTATGCGGAAATCCTGAAAATCAAGATCACTTACAACATCGACCTTGCCCTGCATCAGGGCCGACCAGGCGCTCAGGCGGCTGGCAAAGGTTTTCAGGATAACCCGGTCCAGGTTGGGCCTGCCCTCAAAGTAATGGTCATTAGCCGGAAGAATGATCTCCCCATTGCGCCATTCAGAGAACTCAAAGGGCCCGCTGCCCACAGGCTTTCTGCCGAAATCATACATGGCGGTTTCACTCTGCTCGAGCAGGTGCGCGGGAAGAATATGCTGATCCATGATAAACAATAGGGGGGAATAGGGCTCATTAAGCTCCACCCGGAACAGATACCTGCCGACGGCTTTGAAGCTTTTTACCATATCATAGAGCCGGGTGTGGGGGGAGTTTACCCGGGGGTTGATAATCGAGTTGTAGGTAAAAGCAACATCCTTAGCCGTAAGTTCCGTGCCGTCGTGAAAGAGCACCCCCCCTTTAATTTTAAACTCCCAGACCAGGCCGCCGGCCGAGACCTGCCAGGATTCAGCCAGGACAGGCACCGGCTCGGAGCGTTCGTTGAATTTGATCAGGCTGCTGAAAATAAGATCACCCAGGTGCACTGCAGAAGTATCCTGAACCAGGATGGGGTTTAGATTAATGATTTGCGAATAACCGGATAGTACCAGGGTGCCGCCCCGGGGCCGGCTGTCCTGTGCAGGGAGGGAGGTGGTGAGTATGGCCATGAGCAATAGGGTGATAACGAAGAATGAAACAGATGATCTTTTTAGCAACTTTTTTATCCCTGACTATCTCTTATATTATTATAGATTATTATTTAAACTCCGGCAAGAAGAAATTAGGGGGAGCCATTTGCGCTGTAGAGGTTTTTGAGAATATTTTCTGAGTAGCCGGGAGCTCGGGACCATAAATCCTGGCAAAACGGGGATTGGCATGCAGAAAATAGACATTTAAGCCTATTGCCAGGACAAAATAGAGGCGTAGATAAATAGAATACGGCTATTTTGACAGATTTGGGGCAGATCTCTCCTGCTGTTTTTCCACTCTGATAATTTTATCTTTTTTGCCTGATGGATTTTAGGCGCTTTTTACCAGGCTTTAGCATAAGCTCTTCCTGGTTTTCCTTTATTCTGCCCAGAGCCATGGCAAGCATTACACACAGGGCAAGAGAACAGCGTA
>Ga0114923_10000803_pt1 | contig 22810 bp, 21 predicted proteins | sample SumtaG_FD_89578 | JGI IMG/M metagenome (GOLD analysis project Ga0114923, IMG submission 89578) | Deep subsurface microbial communities from Indian Ocean to uncover new lineages of life (NeLLi) - Sumatra_00157 metaG | ecosystem: Environmental > Aquatic > Marine > Oceanic > Sediment | place: near...
CATAATCAAGAAGAAGACCATTCCTTCCAGAAATTAATCGTAAATATCCATCGTCAGAAGCTATTAAAATATCATTAATCTCATCATTATTAATATCTCCAACATCCTTTATATCATCGATAGAATTGGGTATAGTTACAGGAGTAAGACCAGTCATGCCATAAACTAGCTTTACTGTTCCTTCTACTGTATAAGTCCAATGTTTGCTTCCATCTTGAGAATCAAATGCAATTAATTTACCTTCTTCTGAACCGGCAATAATGGTTTCAGCTCCGTTACCATTTATATCTTCTACTACTTCTAATTTCCAAACATCATTGGTAAAGTCATGATCATTCATCCATACTTTATTTCCAGACTTTCCATTTACAACGATTAATCTATGCCACGAAGAAATTACGATTTCTGATATATCATCATCATTTATATCATCAATTAATTTAATATCCCATGAATACGGAATAAAATTTTGTGCTTGATACGTCTCAGTACTAATACCTTCAATTGTGGGCTTAAACTTCCATATTTCTGACCCATTATTAGAAGAAATTGCGATTAAATTTGGGTGTTCTTGATAATAAGTAATAAGTACAATATCATCCTGATTATCACCTGAAATATCTTCAATAATTTCAAAATCAATTACGGGTCCAAAAGTTCTATAACTCATAATGATAAAACCATCTAATGTAATTGTAGAAATACCTCCATCAGTTCCAACAACAATTAATGGGGGGCCTCCTTCAGTAAAATTAACTAATCTAGGTTGCATTGTTGCTCCAGATCCAGGAAGCCCTTTACCTAATTTCCATAAAATTGAATCTTCTCCAGACTCGTTAGCTTGAGTCTTAGGTTTGTTTGAGAAATCATTAATATATAGGTTACTGGGGATAAAATTAATTATAGGCAAACTTAAGATAATAATTAAAGCTGTAATTGAATATATTTTATATCGAAGTTTTAAGTCAGTTCTTCTTTTCATTTTTATTTTCACATTAGGTTTTATTGTTATAATTTATTTTAGAAGTATGAAAAAGTTGAATTAAACCTTATTTAATCATTATACTTACTTATTATTTAATAGTTTCCTTCTTTATAATAAAAATTTAGAATATCGATCATTAAGAAAGATTATATATAAGAAAAACGCTAATAGAAATCAAATTTTGATTAAGACTACTACTGACTATTACGAAATGGAACTAATCTAATTGCTTTATTAGGACATCTATGGTAACATACAGAACAACCCCCACAATAAGATTCAATTATAATTGTTATAGCTTTTCCCTCGGCGTTAAATTTTCTAATATTGAGTGGGCAATATATTACGCAAGTTCCACATGATTTACACTTAGATAATTCTGTTATCGCTTTATACGATAATTTAGATAATACTTTGATTTTTTTTTGTAATTCAGGTGAGGCTGTTTTCATTATTTAAAAAAATAAATTATTATTCAAAAAGAGTTTGAAAAAAAAGATTGTGGATTTTTTCACGAATTTTTTAAGAGATATTAGTACATAATTTCTTTAATATTTTTTCTGCTCCGTTTGTAAAACTGGTAATAATATCCCCAACATCCATTATTGAGTCAATAAGGCCACATGTTTGCCCCACTGGAACAGCTCCATTATCCACATCTCCTTCAGTGTATACGATTTCGTATCGACGAAGATCTTCCATAAATTTATCCAGATCAACCGATAATTCTTGATTAATTTTTTCTTCTTTTGTCATGATTGCTCCATGTTCTAAGCAGAATTTATTTTTCAATAATCTTATTGGTCCAAACCCACCGGTAGTGAGCATTGTGTCTCGAGCTGTCGCAGGTGGAATTAATGCTTTATAATTAGGATGGAATTCGCTTTCACTAGACGCAATAAATCGCGTCCCCATAGCAATAGCATCCGCCCCCATAGCTAATCCCGCAGCTACGCCTTCTGGACTTGCAATACCCCCACAAGCAATTAATGGTTTTTCGGGGTATTTTTGGGCAACCTGTGCAACCAGAACTAATGTAGTAATCCCTTCATAACTTTGATGACCGCCCCCTTCCGTACCCGTAGCAACAACACCATCGCATCCTGCAGCATATACTTTATCAACTAACCATAAAGCTGGAGCGACGTGATAGTGCATGATATGAGGTGCCTTTTGTTTTAATATCTTACTAGCATTTCGTGCACCTCCAGCACTTGTTAGCAAATAAATTAACTGTTCGCGAATTTTTGGATTTGTATTACTCAATTGAGCAATTTTTCTTAACATAATCTTATGATCCGTCTGAACGCGGGCAGTTCGAATATTAACGCCGAATGGTTTATCTGTATGTTCAATTACATAATCTAACTGCTTCATCATATCTTTTATCGAATTTTTTCCTTGTAAAGTTGCGTGACTTACAACACCAAGACCCCCCGCCTCAGAAACAGCGATAGATAATTCGGTCGTGTAGAATGGACCCATCGGAGCGCTCAATATTGGATATTTTATCCCAAATAATTCTGTTATTTTAGTTTTAATCATATCTGATTTTTTCCTATTTTTAAAATTATGATAGTTAATAGTACTCTTTTGCGATTAAAAAAGATATTCTTCTTAAGTTTCAATAAAAAAAAAATCAGTTTAAAAATTAGTTCTTTTTTATAGAATCCAGTAAAATCGAACAATCTAATTCAGAAAAATGTATCCAATAATAATAAATACACAAATTTCTTCAATTCTTTATCAGTTATTTGAGGAATTAAAATTTAATTAAGAATCAAACAATAAATTAATCACAATAAAAAATTTTAAACAAAATTATATCAAAGTGATAAGAATGAAAAAAGTTGCAATTATCGGTATAGGAATTACACCCTTTCGAGCAAGATATTTAGATAAAACCTACTTCGAGCTTGCTTATGACGCGACTAAGCTCGCTTTGGAAGACTCGAACAAAAATGGGGCTGAAATAACTCATAAAGATCTTGAGTCTACTGTGTATGGGATTTACAATGAACTTTTTGAGCGTCAATTCATGCCGGATATCTTTACTAACAGTTATCTAGGAATGAACAATAAGCCTGGTACGAGAGTAGCGGCTGGTGGTGCCACAGGAGGGTATACTGTTCGGATGGCATATGCAGAAGTAGCCTCTGGATTAAGCGACCTTTGTTTATGCATAGGACTTGAAAAATGTAACGATTGTTATGACGAACAGACAGGAGTAACTACTCCAGAAGTTTTGAACGCTATCGCATATTCAGCTGATATGACGTATGAATATCCAATGGGCATGATGGCTGCTAGTTCTTATGTTTCAATGGTTAACGCTCATTACGAAGAATTTGGAAACCCGACCGAAGAACAAATGGCTTATGTTAGCATAAAAAATCACGGTAATGCTATTTTAAACCCTAAAGCACAATCTCCAATGCAAATTACTATTGAGGATGTTATGAATTCCAGAATAATCTGCTATCCTTTCAAATTGCTTGATTGTTGTCTTTACTCCGAAGCTTCAGCTGCGTTAATTTTAGCAAATGAAGATAAAGTGAAAGAGTTAGGGGTTGAAAAACCCATTTGGATTACAGGAGTCGATGCAGCGAATACTGATTGTTTTATAGGTAATCGGGAGGATATGGGTCGTCTTTATTCAAATATCCATGCGGCAAAAGGCGCTTACAAAATGGCTGGTCTTGATTATAGTAAGATAAAGAACCAAATTGACCTCGCTGAGCTTCATGATGCCTTCTCTGGACATTACTTGTCATAAAGACAATTCGCCAGTCAAGAAGTCATCTCCTATGAAGAACTCGGATTTGTATCTTTTGGAGAAGGAGGTCCATGGATTGAAAAAACATTTGAAAAATCTGGAGAAGGGCCTTGGTTAGAGGGAGAACTCCCGTGTTGTCCTTCAGGTGGATTGATAGGTTGTGGACACGCTGTTGGTGCCACGGGAATTATGAGCACTGGAGAGGCTGCTCTTCAATTAAGAGAAGATGCGGGTAAACATCAAGTACCAATTACTAAAGGGAGAGCTATATCTCATTCTATTGGAGGACCTGGTGCTGCCTATGCTGCGGTAATCGTAATGGCAAATGAGGAGGGGTTGAAAAAACCATGAGCGAAGAATTTCAATCACATGAAATTAGGGATAAAATTCTAATAGAATATAAGTATACAATGGGAGGGCAATCAAAATTCTTCATAGAATTAATGAATAATAAGAAAATATTAGGAACAAAATGCAAGAAGTGTGGTAAAGTATGGATGCCTCCAAGAATTAACTGCTCAGAATGCTATGAAGATACAGATTGGGTTGAGCTCCCACATGCTGGTACGATTCAAATTAGCACGATAGTGTGGTATGGGGCTGCTGAGTTTATTCAAAATGTCCCCTACGGTTGTGCTTTTATTAAATTAGATGAAGCAGATACAGCATTGTTTCAAGGTGTATTTTCAGAAAATTTAGTGCCTTCAAAAATTAAGAAAGGACAACGAGTTAAAGCAGTGTTTAAAAAGAGGGAGGAACGAGAAGGAAGAATGACAGATTTTTTCTTTGTTCCCGAAGATGAGTGGGAAAGATGGATTAATAAACCAGAATTTGAAGGTGGTGAGTAAAATTGGGTATTGCAAGTGAAAGTTTAAGTAAAATTGTTGAAAATATGAGCGGGAACGCAAAAGTTGAAGCTGTTTTTGTAACTAATATTAGTGGTAAAGAAGTCGATTGGGATATGATTTTCCAATTTAACTTGGATTACGAGGATTCTTTTTATCTTAAGGTAAAAGGAAGAAAAGCTGAGCTGATTAATGGAACCGCTTCAGATCCTAACATAATTATGACGGGAGATAATAACGCAATTGTAAAAATCTGCAATGGTAAGGGAGATTTCACTCATGCGATTAGTAGAGAAGAAATAAAAGTAACAAAAGGAAAAATCATTGATGTAATACGCCTAACTCGAGCAATAACCCTTGTTTTGAAAACCAAATAATTTTTTTTCTTATATATTTTTATTTTAATTAGAATTGACAATTAATCTAATGAATTATATGATCAATAGTTATGATTTGAATAAGGTGAAATATATAAAATAGACCGTGAAAATATTTATTAAAAAAATAAGTCTTTAGTAATAGTTTCTGTATATTTAAATAGCTTATCTCTCGGAAATTTTATTGTTTGGTCTTGAATGATATTCTTAAATAAGAGTTCAAATTTATCAACAAATTCTTTTAGTATTACTTTTGGAAATTTTAAGTCTTCTGTCATATATAATACTCCAGACAGATTTTCACCAGAATATATCATAACTATTTGATTTGGTTTCTTTATGATTAAAACTCCTTTATCATTTCCGGTACCAATTAATTCTTTAAGCATTTCATTAACAATAGAAATTGCTGCTGAAATTAAATTTTCGCTCATTAATTCTTTTTTTTCCTTAAAAATTTTATGATATAAACAGATTCCAGCCTTATTTATCAAAAATAACGCCTCAATTTTTTCTTTCCAATCAAATTCAGAAAAATCAGGTAATGTGAAAAAGAAATATGATAGTACTAACAAAGAAATCAATTGTAAAATATCGCCAATCATTCGGCTTTCAAGTCCGAAGAAATTAATAAATAAATCCGTAGTAAGACTATATCCAATAACCATTAATGCAATTGCGACGAAAAAAAACAGCCCCCTATACATTAATTTTTTCATAAATTTTATTAGAAAATTTATAAAAAAAAGCACAAATACAGACCAATACCCATAAGTTAATGGTTGAGTTAATCTAATATCAATAAAAAATATAATCGAAAAAAATAAAGTAAAAATAAATATTATAATGGAATAAAAGTATTTTTTGTAAAAAAAAACATTATATTTTTCAATAAAAAAAATTACGATAAAGCATGCAATAAGCGCCGTAAAATAACCTAAATTTAAAAAAAATATCCGTTCACTTCCATAATTCCATATAAGAAAGGGAGAAATCATAGAATCAGAAGAATAGTAGTCACCTAAAATATAAAATAAATACATTAATGAAAAACAAGAAAATGTTGCGAAATATCCAAGATCTTGTAGATTTTTTAAAGTTTTTTCTTGTTTTTTATATCGAACTAAAAACATAAGACTTATTTCAAATAATATAATCATGGAGATCCATTCCATTATTAATAATGGAAATCTCATATCCTCTGTAATGGGGAAATCTAAAAATATCATTTTAACACCTTTTATAATAGAAGATCATCTATCATAACATCAAAATTCTTGAATAACTGTTCTTTTTCTTCGAAGTGCTCAACATCACTCAATATTTCTTTAAAAATCGATTCAAACTGTTTTTTAAGAGAATTTAAAAAATAAAGATTACTATTTAAATCTTTTTTAGTAATTAAAACATAAGTCAAATTCGAAGAGAAATTTGATCCATACTCTAGGAAAATTAATGAATCTTCTCGTTCAATTTTATTGATTTTTTCATTCTCAGTATTGGTTATTTCTGCTATAATCCTGTCAATACCGGTGACTCCGCCTGAAAGAATATTCTCTATTTTTTTTTGATTGTAATTATTATTTTTTTTCAAAAATCTCCCTTCTTGAAAAATTCCAGAGAAATTGTATTTAAATAAACAGCTATTATTATTTTGATTAATTATAAAAAAATTCATAAGGTTTTCTTCCCAATTTAGTTCAAAGAAAGCTGGAAATCCAAAAATCCCTGATAATATTATGATGAACCCAGCAATAAATGATAAAGTACACAAAAACAATAGAATTGTTGAATTTTCTAAAGGATATAATAAATTGATAAAAATCTCTATAATAAAAAATAACGAACCGAAATAAATTATTCCGCCTATTAATATTTGGAAAAGATGTTTTTTTATCTTTCCTCTGGCCCTAATAACAAGTTTAGTTTGGAAAGTACCAAATAATGCTAAATATAAAGCTATAACAATAATCTTTATAATAGAAAAGATTAAAGCATTTGAAGGAAATAAAATAACTAAAATAATCGGAATAAAAACTAGGATCATCAAAACCTTTACGATGTTTAATTTTATAATTTTCGAAAATTCTTCTGGTGTCATAAAGTATAAAAAAATAATTATAGAAAAAAATAATAGAATATAACCTAATTTGGTCAATATCTCTTTTAAATAAGGGGAAGATATAAAAAATCTATTTATTATTAAAATAAAAGCACTAATAATAGATAATAGACAAATAGAACCATAAGACAATAAAATTTTATTTAATTGAAGTCGTTCGGCATTGATTTTATGATATCGGTAAAAAAAAAATATAACTAACTGAGTTCCTAATATAATATTTATCAAACAAAGTAAAAATTGAATTTCTCTAATTTCACTCAATTGAAGCAACATTAATTATACTCAAAATCTAAAATAATTTAATTCTTAATAATTTTTTACAAATCCAGATTACGATAAAAGAATAACAAAAAGTCATTAATAAGATTTTAGTTTTATTTCAAACTCTAGATATTTGGGTCCAAACTTCTCCATGAGTTTATTATAATAATTCTTCTAAATATTTTTTAGTAGTATGATTCATTATCACAGTTTAAATTAATTTAATTGATATTTATGAAAATCGTTGATTTACGATCTGATACTGTCACCAAACCATCTCCAGAAATGTGGGAATATGTGAAGTCGATGGGTAATTCTCAACTTGGAGATGATGTGATGGGGGAAGATCCAACTGTAAATGAATTAGAGGAAAAAGCTGCTAAACTTATCGGAAAAGAAGCTGCACTTTTTGTAACTTCAGGAACGCAGGGTAATCTAGTCTCACTTCTTTCACAGACTAAACCTGGAGACGAAATTCTTTTAGAAGAAGTAAGCCATATTTTTTTAAATGAAGTAGGGGGCGCGGCACGTATAGGAGGTTTAATGATTAGGACTTATTCTTCAGTTAGAGGAGTTCCTTCATTTGAATACCTTCAATCTTTAATTCGAGATAAAGAAGAAATACATGAGCCACCATCCATGCTACTATGTACCGAGAACACTCATAACTACCATGGAGGTGCAATAGTAGGGGTTGATGCTTTAAAGAGTATGAGGGATTTTATCAATAAAAACGAGTTAAAATTTCATTTAGATGGTGCGAGAATTTTTAACGCGGCAGTTGGATTGAATGTTCCAGTAACAGAATTTACTAAACATGCTGATACCGTAATGTTCTGTCTGTCTAAAGGGCTCTCTTGCCCCGTAGGGTCAATTGTAGCGGGTTCTAAAGAATTCATTTCAAAAGCTAGAAAGTTTCGAAAGATGGTTGGGGGAGGCATGCGTCAAGCTGGAATTATAGCCGCTTTTGGCCTTCTTGCGTTAGAACCTAAATGGATAAAAAGACTTGATGAGGATCATAAAAATGCTAAAAAACTTGCTCAAGGATTAAAAAGCTTCAATTTACCAATAAAGGTATATCCGACTGATACTAATATTGTAATAATTGAAATGTTGGAAAAAATTAGAATTATTAAGATTATTACAACACTCAATAAGGCTGGGATATTAGCTTATAATATCAGTAAAGAAAAGATTAGGTTTGTTACTCATTATGGAATCACCGAAGACGATATTAACTACAGTACCGAACAGATAGGGCTCGTATTAAAAAAATATCTATAATCTATATAGAATTTTAAATTTCGAGTTTTTATCAAATTCGTTTCTAAACCTATTTTTTTCATCTAAAATTGATATTATTCTATCTTCAAATATAAAGAAATTGATTGATTTTTCAATAAAAAAATATCAACTTTTAAAAATAAATGAAGCAAAGTAATTAATTAACAAGTTCAATTAAAAAAAAAATAATAATAAAAAAGAAGTGAAATTAAATGAGTAAAGAAAAATTTTGGTTCAAATCTTATGATTCTCATGTTTCGCCAACCCTAACCTATCCAACAGACGATCTTGGAACTTTATTAACTGATGCGATGAAGAAATATTCAGAAAATGTCGGCTTTTATTTCATGGAGCGTATATTCCTTTTTAAGGAGATATTAGAATATTCTCAGAAATTCGCAACATTTTTACAAAAGAATGGTTTGGAAAAAGGTGATATAGTAGCAATTTGTCTTCCAAATTGTCCTCAATATCTATTTTCTGCTTATGGTACATATATAGCGGGAGGCGTCGTTTCTGGTTGCTCTCCCCTCTTAAGTCCTAACGAATTAGCATATCAATTGGAAGATTGTGGCGCAAAATTTGTAATTACCATGGATATCGTTTACGAAAAAGTCTTTTCGCAATTTCTAGATAATTTACCGAAACTTAAGGTTATTGTTCCTACGAATATTTCTGAATTTATGGGACTCCCTGGAATTAAAGTGCTTTTGGGTAAATTAATTGGCAAGATACCAAAAGGAAAAATGAAACCATGGCCAAACAAAACAGTAGTCCCTTTTTTAGACGCTGTAGATACTGATATTGATATAAAAAAAGTGGATATAGATCCAAAAAAGGATTTAGCATTATTACAATATACTGGAGGAACTACTGGACTTCCTAAAGGGACGGAAATTGTTCACTCAAACTTAGTATCAAACTTACATCAATTCGATACATGGCTCAATAGAGAGAAGGGAAAAGAAACTCTTATTTCAGGATTCCCATTCTTTCACATAGCTGGATTTTTAATAGGATTATTTTTAAATTATATAGGAGGCGCGCAAATTTTAATTGCAAATCCAAGAGATACCGATCATATAATTGATGAAATGATCGACAAGAAACCCACTAGCTTTGGAAACGTCCCAACTCTGTTTTTAATGATTCAAAATAATCCAAAATCGCATGAAATTCCAGCAGAAGTATTAGATAACATTTCGTTGTATGTAAGTGGTGCTGCCCCTTTTCCTCCAGAAGCAATAAGAGAATTTGAAAAACAATTCCATACGGAGAATAAGTTTGTTGAATTGTATGGAATGACCGAAACAGCAGTTGTTGTTACCGCAAATCCCATTTATGGAGAAAAGAAGATTGGAACTGTAGGTTTACCTTTCCCTGATACAGATATTAAACTTATTGATGTAGAAACTGGCAAAGAAATGGGAATTGGGGAGCCTGGTGAGATATTAATCAAAGGTCCACAAGTTGTTAAGCAATATCATAATAAACCTGAAGCAACAGCAAAAACATTTGATAAAGATGGGTACGTACATACTGGTGATGTAGGCGTTTTTGACGAAGATGGATACTTAAAAATCGTTGATCGTACTAAAGATATGTTAATTGTTAGTGGTTTTAAAGTGTATAGCGTTCATGTCGAAGAAATAATGACTAAACATCCAGATATTGCATTACTCGCAATTATCGGTGTTCCAAACCCAGATAGACCTGGCGCTGAAATTGTTAAGGCAGTTATTCAATTAAAAGAGGGTATTGCTGAAACTGAAGAGGTTAAAGAAAGTATAAAGCAATTTGCAGAGAAAAATCTTTCTAAATACGAGGTTCCAAAGATTTGGGACTTCCGCGAAGAACTTCCATTGACAATGGTAGGAAAAATATTGAAAAAAGCGCTTCGAGAAGAAGGAAAATCTGAATAATACTATTTAGCAGAAAAAGCTAAAATAATCTTTTTTTTTTTTATTTACTAACTAGCTTAAAATATAAATAGACGAAAATTTAATATAAATCAATAACAAAAACACTCTAGAACTAAAAATGAAAATAGAAGATTTTGAAGACATTCTGTATGAGAAGGAAGAAAACGGTATTTGTACAATAACGATAAATAGACCAGAAAGAAGAAACGCAGTGTCTTACGTATCTTTTTTAGAAATTTATACAGTTTTAGAAGATATGGAAAAAGACAATAGTGCTAAAGTTTTACTAATTACTGGAAACCCAGAAGGAAACGCATTTTCTTCTGGAGGTTATTTCGAACCTAAATTCTTTGAAAAAATGCAAAAAGAGATTAGAGCAGAGATAGATCTGATGGACATTGCCCAAAAGAAATTATGTATGGCACTTTGGAAATTCTCTAAACCTGTTATTGCCGCTATAAACGGATTGGCTATAGGTGGCGCTATTACAATGCCTTTATCGGGGGCTGATCTAATTTATATGGCCGAAGATGCGTGGTTAGGGTTTTATTTTTCAAAAAGAGCAATAATCCCTGAGTTTGGTTCTACTTTTATGTTACCATTTTTAGTTGGTTTTCAAAAAGCAAATGAGATTTGTTATTTTGGCGATAAAATTACCGCTCAAAAGGCTTATGAACTTGGTCTTGTAAATAAAGTCTTACCAAACGAAGAATTAATACCTTATGCCAGAGAACAAGCACTTAGATTGATACCGCCTAAGGGGCCATATTTGTCAATTAAGTTAATGAAAAAAACCATGCACGCTTACTTTATTGATATCTTAGATAAAACATTGGATCTAGAAAATAAGGGATTAAAGAAAGTATTTAGAACAAAAGATTTCAACGAATCGATGAATTCATTAAAGGAAAAAAGAGATCCTGTTTTCATAGGGCGATAATTCAAGGATTATCTTTTTATTATATATATCTTACCCAATTACAGATATCCATTTAGACCTAACTTTAACTTAATTTTTTTATTAAATTATATGTTAAAAAAATAGAATAAAAAAAACATCAAAAAATAAATAATTTTATAGGTATTACTTTCCTCGCCATTTAGGTTTAGTTTTTTGCAATCTAGCTAATGCTCCCGCCACAGCATCTTTAGTTTGAAGCAGTTGGGAACTTACTAACGTTTCTAATTCTAATCCAATAACTACATCTTTGCCATACAAGTTATCAACTAACTTTTTGCCGAGACCGACAGCCAAAGGGGCAGAATCGATAAGCTCATCAGTATACATTTTAATAATCGAATCTAGTTCGTCTGGAGTTTTTGCTACTCTGTTTACTACTCCTAACCTATACGCCTCATTGCCATCAAATCTTCTCCCAGTTAAGACGATATCTTTAGTATTCTGAATTCCTACCAAGCGTGTTAATCTCGTAGTTCCCCCCACATCGGGCGTCATACCTATCTTTGTTTCAAGCATGCTAAAAATCGCTGAATCTAAGCAAAATCTAAAATCACAAGCAAGGGCTAATTCAAAAGCTATTCCAAAACAATATCCCTTAATTTTTGCTATAACTGGTTTTTCCATTTTTTCAATTTTAGTAAATATTGGTTGAATCCAAGTATTTGCAAAGTACCTAAAATTAGCGGGTATTCTTAAATCAGGCACTATTCCATCTGGATCTGTTTCTTGGCCAGTTAAAAATTTAAGATCAATTCCTGAACTAAATATGTCGTCGCCACCAGTAATGATTACAACTCTAGTTTTAGAACGTTCTATTTTATCTATTGCTTTTTGAAAATTAACTAATAAATCCAAGTTCATTGCATTTCTTTTTTCTAATCGGTTGAATTTAATCGTAGTTATCGTTTTATCTTCGTTTTCCTCTACTAAAATAATATTACTTTCCATTTTCTATCACTTTAAAATTCAATTCATTAACTAATTAATATTATAATAATAATAGAAATAAAAAAAAGTTATAAATAAATTATCTTATATTGGATTGAAATATTCTATATCCAATATTCTTTTTCGTGGCACCTCTTTAAACACAGCTTCAACCCTCATACCTATTTTCAGCTTTTTTGGATCGCTTTCTTTTATTATATGCACAAAATTTGTATCTGCACCATCGAGCGTGATAATTCCATAAGCAAAAGGTGGCTCTAAGGGTAACACTGGTGTTGAGTGTGTGATAACAGTAAATCCTATAACAGTTCCTTGGTTTCCGACTTCGATCCATTCTTCCATTTTTTCAAAACATTCGAAACAAATCATTTTGGGAGGAACGTAAATTTTTTTGCACTTTGGGCATTTTACACCGAAAATCTTGTTGTTTTTTCCAATTTCAGTAATAAATTTTTCAACATAAGCTCCTGCAGTGTGCTTATAAGGAACTTTAATTCTACCTCTAAATACTTTTTTCTCAATTTCTTGGCTCATTTTTTATCCCTCCAAATTTATTTCTCCTCTTTAATAACCTTATAATATTTAATATCTCCTATATTGCCTTCTCTTTCTTCTTTAAAAACGGCCTCAACGCGTTGTCCAACTTTCAACTTGGTGTGATCTGTTTCATTAATGAAGTGCATTGTAAATGTATCAGCGCCATCCAATTTAAATAGTGCATAACCATATGGAAAGGGTCGCATACCTCCAGTGTTAGGATCAGTGAACGGATAATTAACTACCGTGAAACCCGCCAAAGTACCTTTAGGGGATAATTCAACCATATCGTCGATAGTCATTTCAACCATGCAATCGGCACAGACTGCTCTTGGTGGAAAATTGACCTTACCACATTTTGAGCATTTACTTCCCATTATCTTTTTATTTTCCTTGAGTTCCTCGAAAAATTTAACTGCAAGTTTGCCAATTGAATATCTATACGGTAAGTTAGTCTTCCATTTAATTTCAAACACTTTTTCTTGACCTTTTTTTTTACTCATATTATCACCTCAAAGGTTCTTTTCCTAATATTAGAATTTCAGTCCAGAGACTTCCGCCAAATCCCATTGCGAGAGCTTTTTCTACATCGGGTACTTGTCTTTTTTCACCTCGCCCCATAACTTGAATTGCAGCTTCAGCTACTCGCACTAATGCTGTAGCTCCAATAGGATTTGTGCTTAAGACGCCCCCTGAGGGGTTGACAGGAAACTCTCCACTCATTAATGTTATTCCTTCGTCTAATAATTTTCCGCCTTCACCAGGTTTGCAAAACCCTAACGCTTCGGTCCATGAAAGTTCGCTCCAAGATGTAGGTTCATAGATTTCTGCTACATCTAAATCTTTTACAGGATTTTTAATGCCTGCTTTTTTATAAGCTTTCTTAGACGCAAGTGTAGCAGTAGGGAGATCGAACATTGCTTCATCAGTACCAAAAGTGTAATAGTGGGTAGTTTCTACCGCGTGGAACCAAGCGGGGTTATCGGTTATCTTTTTAGTTTCTTCCTCGTTAGCGTAAATGAGAGCACAAGCGCCTTCGCTTTGAGGGCAAACATCGTGTAGTCTTAAAGGGTACGATATCATTTGAGAACTCATAACGTAATCAATGGTAATATTTGGCATCTGTAAATGTGCAAATGGATTATTTGCCGCATTACTTCTATTTTTTACCGTAACTTTTGCTGCTTGTTCTGCTGTTATTCCATATTTGGCAGAATACATACCTGCCATAAGGGCTAGTGGACCGAGAGCACCAGCTAAAGATGGTCTTTCCCATACCGGATCAAATGCTGTTATTATACCGGTAGTAGCTCCACCTTCTTTTAATTTTTCCCAACCAACAACTAAAACCTTGTTATAAATTCCTGAGGCAACATTATGATAACCACAAATAGCTAAGGAACTACCTGTTGTGCCACCTGTTGCAACCTTAACTACAGGTTTTAAATATCCAGGAGCTCCTTCAATTCCACAGAATAATTCAGAGAAATTAATTCCTTCAAAATGGTCCATATTCCCTATTATTATGGCATCTATTTCTTTTGGTTCAAGTTGAGCATCATCAAGGGCCATTTTAACTGCTTCGTATACCATTTCGGGGATATTTACATCTCTTCTCTTACTTCTAAATTTAGTTTGACCTATGCCGACAACGGCCACATCGTGTTTTGGCATTTTCATTCACCCCCAAATATTAATACACAGTTTCCCTGAGAACATATCCCGTTCATGCCATAAGCTAAACCAGTTTTTGCGTTAGGAACTTGTCTTTTATCTGCCTTACCCTTTAATTGTAACGCAATTTCAGCGACTCTAATTAAACCATTTGCCATTATGGGATTACTTGATAACACTCCTCCAGAGGGATTTACTGGAATAGAACCATTCATCTCTGTTTCCCCTCCCTCTATAAATTTACCACCTTCTCCAGGAGCGCATAACCCTAGTGCTTCGTAAATCATTAATTCGTGAGTACTGAAGTTTTCGCTTACTTCACAAACATCTATTTCTTTAATAGGATCAGTAATACTCGCCATTTTATAAGCTTGTTTAGCAGCTAATTCTAAACCTACCAAATCCGTCATGTTCCTATGTCCTAAATAATACGCATCAGTACAATTTCCATAACCTTTAAGCCAAACGGGTGTATCTGTCATCCTTTTAGCTATATCTTCTTTTGCTAATAGCATAGCAACTGCTCCATCTGAAAATGGAGGAAAATCTAGTTCTTTCAGAGGATACGCCATTATCTTAGAATTAATTACATCTTTAATTGTAATTCTTTCCTGTAAATGCGCGTAAGGGTTGTTGAGGGCATTTCTTCGATTTTTAACCACAATCATAGCAGCTTGTTCTTCAGTCACACCGTATTTATTCATATACATGTTTGCCATTAAACCAGCAGATGAGATTTGATCAAGACCTAAGTGCCTTTGATAATAAGGATCAAAGATCGAATTGTTTACGAGGTATTGGTTAACCTCAGAGCACTTACAATGCGAAACTACCATTACTGTATCGAATGACTCTGACAAAATTCTCATTGCTCCGTAAATATAAGCGAAAGCACCATCTCCAGAGACCCTAGATTCTGCTTTTCTAACAGATCCTACAGCATCTTGTATAGCCATGTTTGCGATCGTTCTACCATCATTAAAATCATTGGAACTAGTGATAACACATCCTATATCATCGTTAGTAATTCCTAATTCGTTGTGAAGCTTTTTCACAACTTCAAAAACAAGTTCGGAGTAAGTTTGATCGATTTTATCTGCTTCATATTTAGTTTGTGTGCATCCAACTATTCCTACTTTATCCATATCTGTTTTTTACCTTTTTATTTTATTTAAAAAATTTATTAAAAAGCTATAATCATAATTATTGAATTAGGCATAAAAAATTTGCAATAGTATTTTTTGAGAATTACAATATTTTTAAAATTTAAATATGAATATATTTAATATTTTAATATAATTAAAGCCAAAAAAAATACAGAGTTTTGAAAAAAATGTCAGAATCGAACCCAGAAAATAAGTTAGTTATTTCAGCAGCATTAGCTGGTGCAGTTACAACTAAGCAAAATAATCCAAATGTTCCATATACCGCAGAAGAATTTGGAGATGAAGCGAAAAAATGTTATGATGCGGGTGCTGCGATTGTCCATATCCATGCTCGACATCCCGAAAAAGGTAATCCAACGCATGATTTAGATTTAATAAAAGCAGTGTTAGATAATATAAAATCAAAAGCACCTGATATTATAATCAATTTAAGTTCTGCAATTAGTACAGTTGCTACTGATAAACAAAGAATAGCGCCGGTTCAAACCTTCAAACCACCTTTAGCTTCATTAAATACTGCTTCCATGAATTTCGCAGTTGGTGACTACAGAACAGGAAAAGTTGGTATGGGAGCAGGAAATATCTTCGCAAATACATTTAAAACCATTTCGAAATTTGCGAAAGAGATGAAAAAAGCTGGAACTAAACCGGAAATGGAAATTTACGACTTAGGAGGTATGTATAATATGCTTTTCCTAAATAGACAAGAAAACAGATTCACTAAACCACTTCATTTCCAGTTTGTATGGGGCGTGCTTGGAGGAATTCCATTCACACCAAGGAATTTCGCTTTGATGCTCGATCTAAAGCCTCCAGATGCTACTTGGAGTGTTTGTGGTGTTTCTAAGCAACAATTTCAAGCTGGATTGTGTGCAGCCTCATGGGGCGGACATATTCGTGTTGGATTAGAGGACAATACTCGTATCATTTCAGGTGAATTAGCTAAAGGTAGTTACGAGCAAGTAGCTTGGGCTAAAAAAGTTACCGAGGCTGCGGGACGAGAAATAGCACAAGGTGAAGAAGCAAGAAAAATATTTCATCTAAAGCAAGAACATGTGATATTATAAGGATTAGGTTGAATTTAAACTCAAACTTAATTCTAAACCATTATAATTTTTTTTTATCATTCTTATATTAATCTTCTTTTTAAGTTAAATATCTAAAAATCTATAAAAAGAACATCAAATATTTCAAAAAAAAAAATAAAATAGAAATTAATTTAAAATTTTATATTACTTGCCAGTATAAGATATCTTTCAGTGTTCCTTCTCTGTTACCTTTTGGTCTAAGTACTGCCTTAACCCTAACGCCAGAAAAATCTTTATCAAGCTCATTGGTTTTAATTATCCCTAACATCGTACTATCTGTTTTGTCTATTTCAATCACGGCAATAACTTTAGGTTCTTCCATTTTTACTCCATGGGCGTTTATTGTTGCTTTTGTGAAAAGCTTTACCTTGCCAGATGCAGGAACTTCCATCCAATCCTCTTCAAAGATTTCTTCAAAACAGTCCTCACAATATAACCTAGGTGGGAATAATATTTTGTTGCAGGGTTTACATTTTGTTGCTAAAAAGGTATCATTTTCCATCAAATGTTTAAAGAATTTATCCCCAGCAATGCCATTCGGATAAAAGTAATCTGCTTGCATATCTCCTCGCCAATGCATGGGGGAAGTTGGATCTGTTTGTTTTTCTAGAAATCCCATTGTTCACTACCTCCTTCTAAAGGTTTGAAATATTTAATATCCGTAATAGAACCTTCTCTTTCGCTTTCAGGCTTCCATACTGCCTTAACTTTCATACCTATCTTAATTTCGTCTTTTGTCATTTCTCCGAAATAATGCATAAATCCCATGGGTTTAGGATATGCTCCATCAATTGAAATAACCCCAATTAAAATGGGCACTTCAATCCTTCGGGCATCTGCATCGAGATATGATATAGAAAAGGTTTCTATTTCACCTGTATCTTTAAGTTCTACCCACTCTTCTGTTGGACCAAAACAATATTCACAGAACATTCGAGGAGGAACAATTACTCTTTTACATGGCTTACAATGAATACCATAAAGTTTTCCGTCTTTCAATCCTTGTAAAAATTTGCTCATAGCATGTCCTACAGACCAGCTATATTGGACTTCAGGTTCCCACCATGAGTATGTAATTTTCTTCTCTCTTATATCAGATTCTCTTACATGGGTACCCGGAGCATATGGAGGCCATTCCTTATATTCTTTCTTTTCTACCATTTCTTTATCCCCTCCTTAATACCATTACGGTTGCCATTTGCATTATATCTCCCCATGCTTGTCCTACACCCACTCTTGGGTCACCTGGAATCTGTCTTTTTCCTGCTTTTCCTGCTAATTGCCAATATAACTCACAAATCTTCTGGCCCATTGTTGCCGCAATAGGATTTCCTACTCCCAATAACCCTCCAGATGGACAAATCGGTAAATCACCGTCTCGTTCTGTTACTCCCTCCCTTGTAAGAATTGGCGCCTCACCTTTTTTACATAGTAAAAGACCTTCCATATGATGGAGTTCTTTATAATCAAACGGATCGTAAGGTTCAGCAAAATCAATATCTTTTCTTGGGTTTAAGATTCCGGCCTTTTTATAAGCCATCTTAGCCGCTAGTGCCACATATCGAGGAAAGGACAAGTCCCTATTTGTCCACATTGTACTATCAATGTTCCAGCCCACACCGCCAACATAAATCGGATCGTCTGTGAATTTATGGACTATATCTTTATTGCAGAAAATTAATGCAGCTGCACCATCGCTTGGCGGACTGATGTCTAGTCTTTGCACTGGCCAAGCCATTATTTCAGAATTTAAAACATCGTCAACTGTAATATTTGGATCAGCTAATTGAGCACAAGGATGCCCTACAGCATTTCTTTTATTCTTTACAGCAACTCTGGCAATGTCTTCCTTTTTAACATTATAAGTTGTCATATATCGGTTCATTTCCATTGCAAAAAGCCAAACTAGGTTAGGATTTAGGGGTCTATCTAAAATAGGGTCCCAAATATGCCTAAAGGCAGTCTGTGGATGGGGGTAACAATTACCCATTTTCTCTTCACAGACGACTAAACAGATATCCGCTACTCCAGAAGCTACATGCCACCATCCCGCGATTGGGGCAAATACACCCGTTCCACCACCGTTAAAAACTCTGACATATGGTTTACCTGCTCCAGCTGCACCATCTATTAAATTCTCTCCCTTCTTGTGAATGCCATCAAATGCATCAGGTGCGGATCCCATAACAACCATATCAATATCATCTTTTTGGAGGCCAGCATCTTCCATTGCCATCTTCGTAGCCAAAAAAGAAAGCTCTTTTCCAGTTTCTTTTAAATGTCTACGAAATAAGGTCATACCGGCTCCTAATACTGCTACTTCTTTCATTTTTTTTTACCTCCTTATCCTCTCTTAAATATTGCTACTGCTCCGCTTCCAGAAGGAATTCCACGCCAAGCTTGAGCAAGTCCTACTTCTACATCGGAAACTTGCCTTTTTCCTGCATGACCGCGAAGTTGCATAATAATCTCTAGTGCTTTCTGTATTCCTGTCGCTTCAACACAGTTTCCTACGCCTAATGAACCTCCAGAAGTGTTTGTCGGGAGGGAACCTTTAATTTCTAGCGTTCCTTCTTCAATTAGCTTACCCGCTTCTCCAGGTCTAGCAAATCCTAAAGCTTCTAGATGTTGAAGTTCTTTAAAGGAAAATCTATCATCAATCTCTAAAATATCGATCTCTTTCTTAGGTTCTGTTATACTCGCCATTTTATAAGCCATTTTTGCTGATTTCTTTGCATATTCCGCGTCCATTCCTCTAGTTGAAAGCCATGGCGTTTCTGAACTCCAACCGAATCCAGAAAGATAAATTGGCTCAATTCCTAATTCTTTTGCCTTTGTTTCCGTAGCAAGAACAAAACAGATTGCACCATCAACTTTGGGACTAATATCTAACCTTTTCATTGGTTTAAAAAGGTATTCAGATTTCATTACATCATCAACTGAGATTTTGGCTTCGTAATCGGCATATGGGTTAAAGAATGCATTTTTCTTGTTTTTTACAACAACAGCAGCACATTGTTCTTCAGTAGTACCCGTTTTCTTTAAATAATGTTGCATTTCTAATCCCGCTAAGAAATAGGGGTGAATTCGCTCCTTCTCATCTGAATGTCCTACTAGAGGTTTTGGTTTATCTGCAGTATATCCTGGGCTTCCTCCATAATTTGGTCTTTCAACAGGCCCAGATACAGGCCTTTCAAATCGAGGATCGAACGCATGAAGCATAATATCTCCATACGTCAATAAATCCGATATTTTACTATGAGCTTCAACTGCTATAACATCGAAGTATTCAGTCATTATTTGCATGTAAGCTGTTCCCAATCCGTAAAGACCATCACCACAGACCGTACAACAAGGTCGTAATACTGCACCAACTTGGTCAGGGACGAATTCATCAAAAATACTAAAACCTTCCCAATAGTCCTCAGCACAAGTTATAAAGCTATCAATATCTTTTCTTGCATCAATTCCTGCATCCATATATGCTTTTTTGCAAGCTTCATACATGATTTCTTTCCATTGTATATCAGGCGTTATGGAATTGAAATCAGTATGTCCAACTCCAATAACGCACACTTTTCGACTCATTTTTCTTCTCTCTTATTTTTTAATTCAAATATGATTTGTTTTTAAATTTTAATTTTCTATTAGATTTTATGTTTTATTATGATTAAAAGATTTCTAATTGTTTTTTGAATTGAAATGGGAACATCCTCCTCTAGCATTACAAAAGAAAATTTTAATATTTCAAGAAAAATGTATCAATATTATGGATACAAGAATCAGAGAGTTTGAAAAGATCAAAATTCAAAAATATGTACCAGAATTAGATTTACTGAATAATCCCGTGCTTAACTCTCAAGAAAAAGAATTTTTAGCAGAACTTTATGAATTTATGGAGAAAGAGCTTGATCCAGAACTAAGGAAATTAGAAGAATTAAACTATCTTGTTGAGGAACCTACTCAAGACAAAAAGAAAGAAATAGTTATTGGAATAATGAAAAAGTTATCCAATAAAGGATATTATTCCACAATTCTTAACGTAGAAGATTATGAAGTCGGGCGGATTACGAGGAACGCTTTAATTGCCTATGCCTTATGTGGTGGCAGGTGGAGCGAATATAGCGAGAGATATATTGCTGGAAATTATAGCGTAGAGATGGGGCGACTTGCAGGAGGTACGCTTTATTGCAATCCTGTGAATTACGCTTGCAATGAAGCTCAAAAAGAAAATTTTTTAACTCCTGTTGCAAAAGATGGTCAAATTGGCGCTTCTGCTATGACTGAATTTAACGCGGGGTCTGATATTTTTAGTATGGAATTGGCTCTCCTAGAAAGAGACGATAAAATAATAGCAAAAGGTAAAAAACTGTTTATAACTAACGGTATGATCGCTGATTATATAATTTTATATGGAAGATTAAATAAAGGACAATTAGCCGCTGTTATTATCGATACAGAGAATCAGAAGTTAAAAAACTTTCTAAGTACTCGGGTTAGAACATATGGAATGACCGATGCGTTTGTTAGCCGATTGATATTTGACAGAACTGAAATTCCAAAAGAAAATCTACTTAAAGGACATGGATTAGATATTATGTTTCATCAATTAACAGAAGAGCGTTTGGTTATAAGTGCCGAGGCTTTAGGTGACACCATGAAAAAATTGATTTATTCTCATGCCTACGCCCTCCAGCGTAAACAATTTGAACATAGATTACATCAATATCAAGTTATACGATTTCCAATCTCTCGAAAAATTCGCGAGTTGAATTTACTAATTTCTGCTATGATACAATATGTAAGGCAATTAGACGAACATCCCGAATTAGCGGGTTCTAAATTAATGGCAGCCAATGCAATGGGCTTAAAAATAAGTACAACGGAACTAGGGTTTGAAAGCGCCATTCATTGCTTTAGAACTATGGGCGGTCGGGGTTTTACTAGACAATACGCTAATGAAATCGGTCTCTTTGACCCCTATTGTATGATCCATGGCGGGGGCAGTAACTATGTGCTTGAGGATAGCGAATCTCGAAGATTCTTTAAATACAAGCCTCCACGCAGAGAAAATGAAGATCATATCCCTAAAATTGATTATTAAAAAAAATTGTTTTTCCTTATTTATTTAGTTTTATTAAAAATTCTCAGAGTTTGAATTATTAAATAACAATCCTTATTTATTATTGACAATGGACTACTTCTATAACTTCGAGACATTTGATATAACTCACTTAGCAGATCAATTTAGGGATAAGAAAATCGAAGACATTTTCCGCAATCACACCATTGTAAGAAATAGCATGGGGCCTTTCATGGAAATTACATGGAAAGAAGAGACTTTTTCATGCGACTTAAATTTAACTCTCTCAAGGAAAAAACTTCTTCGTAACTTAAAGACAGTTTATTTTATTGGTGAAAATATAGAGCGTCAACTTAATAAAAAAGGAGTAAAATCTCTATACGATTTGAGATTTGTTTTAAAATACAACGCATCTGCTCATCATATCTTGGATCTAATTGAAAATAAAAAATACAACCTTCTGTGTAGAAATAGAAATATTTACGATTTAGATGTTGCTTTTTGTTTTGATAAGGAGGAATTCCTTTTTCTCGATATAGAAACTTTAGGATTGTATGATAGTCCCATAATTGTTATTGGATTAGGATTTTTTAAAAACGATAAATTTGAAATTCACATACTTTTCGCAAGAGATTTGGAAGAGGAGATCGCAATGTATGAGCACTTTAAAACGAAAATTTTACCCAAGTTTAAATGTCTGATTAGCTATAACGGAAAATCATTTGATATTCCTTATATCGCCAACCGTTTTTTGTATTTTTTTGACGAAAATCCGATG
>Ga0114923_10000804_pt1 | contig 22743 bp, 21 predicted proteins | sample SumtaG_FD_89578 | JGI IMG/M metagenome (GOLD analysis project Ga0114923, IMG submission 89578) | Deep subsurface microbial communities from Indian Ocean to uncover new lineages of life (NeLLi) - Sumatra_00157 metaG | ecosystem: Environmental > Aquatic > Marine > Oceanic > Sediment | place: near...
AATTTCATAGTGTTAATATCTACATTAATCTTATTTGAAATAACATGTAAAAATTGCCTTTTTAAATAGCGTTTTTTCAAAAACTTAGCAGATTTATCGCATTCACTTATTTGTTGATAAATTAAACTAAAAAATTTTACAATTCTATTTTTATCATTACCAATAAAATTTAATATAATTAATTTTCTTCTTTTTTTAGGGATATTAATCTGAATTGAATAATAAAGCAGAAACCTTTTTTTAAGGAAATCATTTAGAATTGGAATTATTTTTAGTAGACTATTAGTCTCTATAATTGAAAAAGCTACTAATTTTTTATTTTTGTTTAAACTTTTATAATAAATTAATTGATTCTCAATTAAAAAGGAGAGTAATTTGAACTTGCCTTTTTTAACCATATCACAAAATTTATTTGTTGAAATTATAAAAACTTAGCATTTTTTTATAGATTCCGATTTAAAGAGAGGTTTTAATAACTTTTAAGTTCAGAAAAAGTAAAAAAATATTATAAGTATTATATAAAATTTCTTTATAGGATTAAAAATTCTATAAAACAAGATTAGTTTAAATCATTTTTTTAAAAATAATCAATTAAACATCAAGAAGCGTTATTTAAATGTTAAAGCAAATCTTAAATTTTATTAATAAACTAAATCCTGAGGTTGTTGTTCAAGCACCATCAAGGATTAATCTAATAAATCCCTTGGATGCAGTAGAAGGGGATTTCTGGATGCCCTCTGTAGCAATTAATGGTGTAAATAATCCATTATCAGCATTTGTTTATATAAAAAGTAGGGTAGATTCTAGCTTTGTAAGATTATATTCAATTAAAAATATATCAGATAATATTATTGTTCAAATTGAGAAAGAAGAAGTAATTTCAAAAGATGTTTTAGAGTTTAAAAAAAAATATTGTGAAGATTTTAAACTTTTTTATGCTAGTGTTTATAGATTTATTAAAACTTGCTCTGTGTTTTTGGAGAAATTTAAAAATAATAATTTTGAAATTGGTATAATAACTACTGTACCTCGCCAAAGTGGGTTAGGCGGGAGTGCAGCAATAATTATCGCTATTTTATATGGTTTTGCAAAATATTTTGGATTATATAAAAATTTAACATGCATAAATAAAGAGGATTTTCCAATAAATAGAGATATTATTGCAGAAATGGCGACTAAAGTTGAAGATGACGATTTAAAAATAACTGCGGGATATGGAGATCGCTATGTAATAGCTAGAGGGGGGCTAAGTTTTTGTTCTTATTATGGAAAATTGCATCATAAGGAGCTTTCAATGGAACCTTTAGCAATTTATGATAGAATTGATTTATCATATGATATTAAAAGTCTACCAATTATTATTTGTTTTTCTGGGGTATCGCATGAAAGTGGAAGCGTTCATGAGAAATTAAGAAAATTATATTTACATAAAGACCCAAAAATTTTAAATTGTTATAGAAAACTAGCAGAAATTTCTTGGAAATCCCGTTTTGCGATAATGAAACAAGATTGGAATTTGTTAGGAAAATATTTTAGAGAAAATACAGCCATCATGAATGACGTAATGAGATATGCTGGGTTTATCCATGGAATTGGATTAGCTAATAATATTTTAATAAGTATAATTGAAGATCATCGTGATGTTTATGCTGCAAAATTAACAGGTGCGGGAGGGGGAGGATCTGTATTTGCTTTAGTAAACCCAGAGAAAATAGATAAAGTCCTACATGATTGGCAGCATAATTTAAATGATGTAATAGATAATAAAGAAACTTTCCTCTCACATTTCCCCTTACATCCTTTAGAAATAAGACAAAAGTTAAAGAAAGCTCAATTTTTTAGAATAAAAATAGTTTCTGGAGTGAAAAAGTTATAATTTATCACTTACATAAATTAATTAATACTTGTTTGGAGATTTAAATTGAGTAAATACGAAAGATACAAAAAGAAGTCAGAAGAATATATTTTTCCACATAAGCATTGTAAGAAGTGCGACCAAATTATCGAAGAAGGTATTACATATTGTTCTGATTGCTATATAAAGTTACAAGAAAAAAAGAAACGGTTTAAGTGGAAAAGAAAAAAGAAAATTGAAGAATCTGATTAGATAAACATTTATATTTTTCCTTATCTATGATCTTCGTCGAGTATTTGATTTAATCTCTTTAAAAACCAAGTTTTATCTATCATCAATAAAAATGGCCCTAATCGGGGTCCAAACTTTTTCCCTAATAAAATTAGGTAAAATATTTCAAACATTTTTCTTGGTGGAATCTCTTGCTCTTCTTTAGCTATTGTAAAAATCTTGTTTTGAATTGAATCAGCATCTAGATCATTATTTTGCACAAAATAAGATCTAAACAACATTAGGCCTCCTAATTGGGCTTCACTTAAGTTTTTAATGAGATCGTTATCTATTGTGTCGGGAATCGTAAAAATTTCAATTTTACTCAAAATATTTCTTTTAACCTTGTCGTCTTTTATATTCTCAATGAATTTTTTAACTTCATTAATCCAATTTTCCGTTCTTTTTAAAAGGATTTTAAATTCTTCTATCGAAATAATATTTTGACTTTTCTTATCTCTTAATGATGATACTCCCTTTTCATATAATTTTTCTAAACTCAAGATATTTTGCATTTGGGAAAGAAAAATTAAGAGTTTTAATGGTATTCTGATTGGTTTTATATCAAGAATATCATTAATTCTGGTTAATGGATATAGATATTTATAAAAATTAAATTCTTCCTCAGATTCAGGTTGTTCGAGAGAATAAAATATATTTTCCATTTTTTCGTAATAATCATAATATTGAGGAATCTCTTCAATTCTTAAAGATATATGCTTCATAGGGTTTGTTCTTAAGATTAACATCCTATAAAGTTCTGGATCTGCTAATTCTAAATATTTTTGAGGAGTAAAAACTATACCCTTTGAAGTTTTCATATCTTGTTTCCCTAATCTTAACCATTCATACGGAAGTTTTATTGGGCCTTCATATTTAAAAATTTTTTGGCATATTTCTAACCCTGTATCGTATGCGCCTCCTTTTACGCTATGGTCTTTTCCCGCTGGTTCACAAGTAGCTTTAAATAACGCCCATTTAGCTGGCCAATCGATACGCCAATTTAATTTTAGTTTACCACTATAAATGGATACTCTTCCCTTATAGCCACATACAGGACATTCATATAAGACCTCATGTTCTTTATTTAAATACTTTATTACCCTATTAGGGTGTATTGTGCCATCTTTGGCTCGATTCTGTATTCTTTCACATTTATCGCAAATTGCCATTACAGGTATCCATGTTTTTTGCGTTTCTTTGAATAATTTTTTCCGCTCATCATCTAAAGTAGGTAGAATATATTTTTTTAAAATCTCCTTAATTTGGTTTGTATTATCTAGAGAAATCTTTATTTTTTCTTGCATTTCTTTTTTTTGGTACAATCTATAAGTCCATATAATTTCATTTTTTATACCAAAATACTTAAAAGTAGAAATTAATTCATTTCCAAAATGTGTTCCATAACTCTCACATCCACAATTTTCAAAAGGACAGGGTATTAAGGCAAATGGTTTTCCTAAATTCTCTTTCTGAAATGTTTTATCGATATAATATGGAAACCTTTTAGCTGCGTCAAAATCATCCATAAATAGATATGATTTTATTTTAGAGCCCTTTTCTTCAAATACTCTTCTTAAAGCATCGCAAATAATTATTTCTCTTAAAATTCCGATATGAACATGTCCTGAAGGGGTTTTTCCAGTAGACAAAGTTAATTCTGTTAAATTTCTTTCAGAAATTTTTTCCTCTGTCTCTTCTAGCCAATGTACAAATAATTTATTTACCAAATTATTTCACTAATTAATTAAACCTAAGCCGAGTAAATGATAAAAATTATTTATCATTTATTATTTTAAAAAGTGGTGAAAAAGTTTTGAGAATCGCTGTACTTAATAAAGATCGCTGTAAACCTGATAAATGTAGCCCTTTTGGGGAAAAACCATGCATTAAATATTGTCCAAAGGTAAGAACAGGAGAAAAAACTATAGAATTAAGCCCGGAAGGGAAAAATGTAATAATAACAGAGAGTCTATGTACTGGGTGTGGAATTTGTATAAAAAAATGTCCTTTTAATGCAATAAACATTGTTAATTTACCAGATCCATTAAAAAACCAAATGACTTATCGTTATGGGCCAGATCAATTTTCCTTATTTAGAATGGCCATTCCTAAGAAAGGAAAGGTACTGGGGTTAATAGGCCAAAATGGGATAGGGAAAAGTACTATGCTAAATATATTATCAGGAGAATTAAGGATGAATCTGGGTAGGTTTAAAGATGAGATTCCAAGTGATGATTTTATAATTAATTACTTTAAAGGCTCAGAATTGCAGCAGTATTTTATAGAGTTGTTTACAAAAAAATCTAAGATTGTCTATAAGCCTCAAAATATTACTCTTATACCTAAACATGTTTCCGGAAAAGTCTTTAATTTATTAAAAAAAAACGACGTTAATGATCGTTTAGATACAATTGTTAAGCAACTCAACCTTAATGAAATCTTAGATAGAAGCGTATCTGTTTTATCAGGTGGTGAGTTGCAAAGGGTTGCCATTGCTGCTGCTTATCTCAAAGATGCAGATGTATATCTTATTGATGAACCTAGCTCTTATTTAGATGTTAGTGAAGGATTAACATGGCTAAATTGATTAGATCTCTTACGGATAACGATAAAACCGTTGTAGTTGTTGAACACGACTTAGCAATATTAGACTACTTAAGTGATTATATATCCCTACTTTATGGAATTCCTGGAGCATATGGAATTATATCACACCCTCAAGGCGTAAGAGTAGGCATTAATATTTATTTAAATGGGTATATTAAAGATGAAAATGTAAGAATTAGAAATGAACCAATTCGATTTCATGAAAGACCACCTATAGATTCGTCATTTGATTCTGGAGCTATTATACTCTCTTATGAAGATTTAGAAAAAACATTAGGTGATTTCCATCTAACCGTAGATGGGAGTGAAATCCACGCTGGCGAAATTATAGGTATTCTTGGGGCTAATGGAATTGGCAAATCTACATTCATCGATTTGATAGCTAATAAAATTAAATCTAATATTGAAAACGATGAAAGTAAAAAGTTAAAAGTTTCAATCAAACCTCAATATATTAAAATGATTGAATCAAAATTGGTTTCTGAAATTATCAATCAGATTAGATTGGCTCCGTATTTAAGTCAATCCTACAAAAAACGATTAATAAATGCCTTAAAATTAGAAGAAATTAAAGAAAGAAGGTTTTCTGAATTAAGTGGTGGTGAATTACAAAGGGTGGCTATAGCCAATTGTTTATCAACTGAAGCTGATATTTATTTGCTAGATGAGCCATCTGCTTTTCTAGATGTTGAAATGCGATTACAAGTAGCTCAACTATTGAGAAAATCCATTGAAGAATTAAAAAAATCAGCTTTTGTAGTCGAACATGATATTATAACCCAAGATTTTATAGCGGATTCTATTTTAGTATTTGAAGGTATTCCTGGATTAGAAGGGAAGGCTTTTGCCCCATTAGGTTTAAGAGACGGATTTAATTTATTCTTAAAATTGATGGGAATCACTTTTAGAAGAGACGAATTAACGAAACGACCTCGAATTAATAAAACTGGTAGTACTAAAGATGCTTATCAAAAAAGAATTAATGAATACTATTATATTCCTAAATAGTGTTCTAAAAAACCATCAAATTAGTGTAAATATAATAAGATTTATGTACTCCTATTTTTCCACTGCAAAATCTTAACCCTTTGATAAAAGTCTATTTTAGTGAATTAATTCATTAATAGAATAATTTAAATATCTATGAGTAATTTAAAACTGGGGCTGCTTTATAATATATGTATATGGACTTTTTACTGTTTTATAATTAAAACTTGCAATGGAAATTTTGGAGTTTTTAATAAGATTATTAAATATTCAATAAATAATAAAAAAAATTGAAAAAGAAAAGAAATAATTTTAAAAATCTAATTCTTTAGTTTCCAAAAAACCAGGGGTCTACCTCTCATTCCATTATTCCTTGAAAATTTTTCGATGAACTTTCTTTTTTGCAATTTAAGCAAGTTATCATATATGGTAGTTCTTGGAGTATTTAGCTCTTTAACTAAAGCTTTGCGAGTATAAGGTCCACCATTTTGTAATGTTTTAATCAAATTATATTGAATTGGTGTTAAATATTCTTTAAATCCAAAATCTATTTCTGTTTTATTAGCCATAATTTATTCCTCCAATAATTTATTTTCGAAGATTGGTATTAACTGTCAATTCGACAATTTTTCGACATTTTAACCTAAATACCAATGCCTAGTTCTATGATATATTATAGTACCGAGTTTTATATAAAGATGCTTATTTATGCCTTATTATCATCAATTAACATAAATTTAAAAACGACAAAAATAATGTTATAATTGTAAATTAAAATCTTTTAATTACTAAAATGACTGAAACAACGAGAACAACGGTAACCTTAAGCAAAATTAGCATGAACCAAGTAAAAGAATTAGTTGGTGTTTTTGGAAGCACTCCTGCTTCAGTAATCAGCAGGATTGTAGAACATTTTTTTGATTATGGTAAATTTGATGATGTTATAGAAAAAATGAAAGCAAAGAAAAGAGAGCTATTTCCTCCCGATGATATTACCATTAATAATAAAATTAAGAATTTATTTAAAGGAGTAAATAAAATACCATTTGAAGATTTTGTTGATTTTTTACAAGTAGACAGAAAATATGTATTAGAAAGTATTCATATTTGGACAGAAAGATACAATATTAAAATTATTGAAAATTTAGTTATAAAAAATTCTGATTGAAATTTTCATACTTCCTTAATATTATATTAGATTGAAATTTGATCTAATTGAATTAAATTTTAAAGCTGTTTTTTTTTGTAATAATAGCACCAAACTCTTCCCAAAGGTTACTAGATAGTTCTAATGGCCATTCTAATAAAGATGTCATAACTCCAACTATAATAAAGAAAATGAATAAAGCTAATCCAATTAATAAAACATATTCTAGAAGATTTCCACCATATTCGTTTGAAAAATATTCCTTTAATTTGTTTTTTAAGATTTTATGAAATTTCTTGATGAAAACTCTTTTTTTCATGGTTTAAAACAAATTATTTTTATAAAAGAATCATAAAATATGTTTTTAAACTAAACTAATTCTAAAAATTGATCAGTACCTGTTTACCCATTAATAATTCTTAGTATTTGATTAAGTTCCTCTTCTTTAGCTTGATTTTTTGGGATAAATAATTTAAATTTTCCATCTTCTCTACTTCTAGGAATTATATGAACATGAAAATGGTTAACCACTTGACCAGCTGCCCTAAAATTATTTTGGAGAATATTATAACCATCAACTTTTAATTTTTTATGAATTAAAATAGATACCTTTTTAACTATTTCAAATAACTCTGACAATTCATTATTAGGAATTTCTTCTAAATTTTTATAGTGGTTTTTAGGAATAACAATCGTATGGCCTTCTGAAACTGGAAAAATGTCTAAAAAAGCTAAATTCTTATCATTTTCAAATAAAACTTTTGAGGGAATACTTTTATCAATAATTTTGCAAAAAATGCATTTATCGTCTTTTATCATTACTTTCACCCTTTATTTTCGATTCATATAAATAATTTTTTATATTAATTTTTAAAAAACCTGCACAGACTTTTAATTTTTGTAGTTTTTTAGAATCTCAATTAATGCCTTAAAGGTTGATGGTTAATATGTTTTTTGATGAGATCAAATCCTTATTTGAAAAAAAATTATCTCCGAGAATATATAGGATTAAATCCGAAAATTACGGGTTACATTACGGTCAAGCCAGTAAAAAAAAGTATATTAAAAAGATATTGTTTTCAGTTGATTTAAGTTTAGAATCAATTCATTATGCAATAAAAAATAAAATCAATCTAATTATTTCCCTTTACGGCCTTACTAATGAACCAATTACTAATTTTAACCAATTATTAATAAATAAATTAACTTTACTTTCTAAATATCCAACATTGGTATTCGTACTAAATTCATCTTTTATTGCTGCAGAGGGTGGAATTTCAGAAACTATTATGGAATCTTTATATTTAAAATTGGATAAACCATTTAATATCGAGAATGATAAAGGCGAGATCGTTCCTATTGGGAGGATTTGTTTACCAAACTTATACACAAGGACTAAAAGGGTATTAAACTTAGATAATTTATTGAATAGGATCAAATCAAATTTACAAATAGAGAAAATTTCATTTGTAGGCGAATCAAGTGCAGAAATTAAAAGAATTTGTATTGTAGGAGGTGAAATAACGGATTTAAGCTACTTAAGAAAAGCTATAAAGCATGGATGTGATTGCTATCTTTCAGGAGATATGAATCATAATTTTGCAGATTACGCGAGAGAATCAAGCTTAAACTTAATTCAAGTACCTCTTTACAATTGCGAAACGATAGCATTGAGAAAATTGTATAATTTTTTAAGTTTAGAATTTCCACACGACGAGTTCTACTTTTATGATGCCAAAAATCCTGTTAAAATTCATAACTAAATAGGATTTCTAATTTTTATCTTAAAATTAAGGATGAAATAATACCAATAATAGTGAAAAGAATCCATCAGAAATTAATAAATAAATTAAATTTAAATGGTTAAAATTTTACCTTCTTTTTAGTTTTAATATAAAATTAAATTATTTAAAGATATGAAAAATAATGGTATTACTTGAATATAACGGAAGAAGTCCTAATATCAGTAGCAATTGTTATGTATCTCCACTTGCTACTTTAATAGGTGATGTCACTGTAAATGATAATGCTATTATATGGCCTGGCTCTATTATACGTGCTGAAAACTCTAAAATTAACATTGGAGAGTACACTACCGTCTTTAATGGTGTTATGATGTTTACAAGATCCCTAAAAAGCTCAATTCATATTGGTCGATATTGCATTATTGAGTCGGGAGTTACCATTTTAGGGTGTTTTATGGAAGATTATGTTCAAATTATGGAAGGTACTCTTATTTACGAAGAAAGTTCAATTGGTGAAGGTTCAATAATTATCAATAAAAGCCAAATTCCCCCCGGCTTAACAATTCCTGCTAGATCTGTATTACGTGGAATTCCTGTTGAGCCAATACGAGAACAATCACGCAATGAAGTTCTAAAACAAAAGGATAGGGCAGAACATTATTCTCAACTATTTATAAAGATCAAAGAACAGCTTCCTAATGCTCAAAGCTATTTATTAACCCTTCCAGATTTTATTAAACTCCTTCTGAAAAAAGAATTTTAAAAGAAAAAAATTATATTTTAATGTTTAATTTATTTATCAATTCTTTATACCTAGAACGAAGAGTCACTTCTGTGACTCCTACAACATTAGCAATTTCTTTTTGAGAAATCCTTTTATCTTTCTTTTTACATACTAAATATACTGCTCCTGCGCACAAACCCTTTGGATCTTTACCACTTGTTGAATATTTTGAAATAAAAGACTGTAAAATTTTTATTGCAGTTTTTTCAGTTTCGGCGTCTAATCCCAATTCAGCAATATACCTTGGGATAAGAGAAATCGGATCAGTAGAAGGCACTTTCAAATTTAATTCTCTTATTAATGTTCTGTAACATCTTCTTACATTTTTTGCATTAATAGAAGTTTCATCTAATATTTCTTGAAGAGTTCTTGGAATCCTTCTTTGCCTACAAGCGAAGTATAAGCAAGCGGCAACCATCCCATTTATAGATCTACCGCGTAATAATTTTCTCTTAAATGCTTCGATATATAACCTAATGGCGGCTTTTTTTACATGAATGGGTAAATTTAAATTACTTCCAATTCTTTTTAACTCTGTTGTGGCGATTAACATATTCCTTTTATCCCATGTCATACGAGAATTCCATTTTGCAGCTCTTTTTAAATCAGGATTTGTTATATTATTTTTATCAATAATGGTACTTAGACCCATATCAGGCAACAAGATAGAGATTGGAGATCCCATCCTTTCCCTTCTTTCCTTTTCTTGCTTTGTAAAAGCTCTTTTACCACTATGAGCTGTATCCAAAATCCTTTCGCTTATAACTAACCCACATTGACGACATACGATTTCTCCCTTTTCGTGAATTGAAATTGTCTTTCCTTCACATTCCGGACATAAATTTGATAAATTTCTAACTTCAGATTTTATTTCCATATTAAAAACCTCTTTTTAAAAAAATAATTTTCAAACTAAATATTAAAACTACTAAATTCCCGTGTAAACTAACTGAAATAAGCATTATTTGAAAATCTAAATTTCTTGTGACTGAAAATCGATTTCTTCCTTGAATGCAAATTATTTATATCCACCTTAGATATATAAATCTTTTGATCAAAATTATATGCTGTCTACAATATCCTACAGTATTAATGGCATAAATGTTGTAAATCCAAAAATTATAACACCTGAAACTGATATCACCAAATTTATCATAGTTTTTCGAGGATTCCTACTTTTGTATATAAATACCAAAAAGAAAGTATTAGATGGAGCGTGAAGAAAAAAGAGGCCATAACAACAACATAATAAATTTTTTTTGCATATGGAAAAATTGCTAAACGAATATCAGTTATTCTATTCATAATGTAAGGATCTACATCGGTAAGAGGTATAAGGTTAAAAATAAGCCTATTAGGGAGAGGTTCAAGTACCCATATTAAAAAATTAAAATCGTTTTCGTGGTGCTATATTCAAATTAAAGGGTTAATTTACAGGATTTTTTCACACTCTTGATTTATTTCTTTCATTGTGGTCACAAAGTCTTGCCACCAGTCTTGACCTTGTTGGGCAACAAGCATAGAGTCTGTTTTTCTCGAATCTAGGCATCTAATTTCCTCTTTTTGAGCTTTGACTTTTTCTTTCCATATTTGACTAAATATGTTTTGCAAGTTTATCTTCACTTTCTTAATTAGCTCTTCATAAGTGACAGAAACGTCCTCTGTTTTTTGAAGCTTTTGAAGCTGGTCAAATTTAATTTTTTCTTTTGCCCTATTTAAATCGCCACAGTTTATCGTTATCGAAAAAGGCTCTGTTTTTCCATATTTACAAAACTTTTGGTTTTCACATGGTGAACAATAGCTTTCAAAACTTATTAGATAATCCTCTAACCCAATAATAGAATAGTTTAAAATATTAGACATTCAATTCACTTTTTAAGATTATTATAAAAAAGTATGCTCTTTATTCTATTAAAATTTGAGGCTTTAGAACCCAAAATTTTTTTAAATATCCAATCTTTAGGTAAATATTAAAAAACCAAATTTTATGGAATTTGGTGAAATAAGCAGGTTCGCATCGGGAGAGTGGCTTAGCCTGGTATAGCGCACGGCTGATAACCGTGAGGTCGGGGGTTCGAAGCCCCCCTTTCCCATTTAAACTTTTTATTAAACATATTGATTTTTAATAAAGTTAGCTTAAAGTAATTAAGTGATAATTTTATTTCTATTTACAGAATATTATTTTTATATTTGATGGTTGATATTAACTATTTAAACATGAAAATTTTAGTGATCTCTGGCACACCAGGAACGGGAAAAACTACTGTTTCAAATAACATCGCTAATTATCTTAAAGTTAAAGTAATTAGTTTAAATGAATTAGTAGTTTCAGAAAATTTAATAATAGATTATGACACTAAAAGAGAAACATCTATTATAAATAGAAGTAAATTAATTCCCTTTTTGATTAAGTTAATAGAAAAATATAGAAAAGAAAATTTTGAGTTTTTAATAATTGAAAGTCATTTTTCAGATATTGTTCCCGAACGATTTATCGATTGGGTTATAATATTAAGGTGTGATCCAGACGAATTATTTATAAGGTTAAAAAAAAGAGGATATAAAATAGAAAAAATTAGAGAAAATGTTCAATCAGAAATTTTAGGAAACTGCGTAAATTTTTTTATGAATAAACAATTACATACGCCCATATTAGAAATTAATACCACAAAAATAAATATTGAATCAATAACTAAAACGATAATGGATGATATTCTAAAAGAAAAAAATATAGAAAAGTATTTCGTAGGGAAAGTGGACTGGTTAGAAAAATTATTTCAAGAAAACCGTTTACAAGAATTTTTTGATTGACAAATTCTGAATTAGAAGTGATTGAATGTGAAATTTGAAATAAATGATATCGATGCATTAGCGCGTTTAGGTACCATTAAATTAAACAATAAAGAGATGCTTACTCCTAATTTATTTCCAGTAGTACATCCTTACAAAAACATTATTTCCCCTCTCGATTTAAAGAAAATTGGTGCACAATGTCTTTTCACTAACGCTTACATTATTTATAAAAAGGAAAACTTAAGAACTCAAGTTCTACAGAAAGGACTTCACGAATATTTAAATTATGATGGAATAATAGCAACCGATAGTGGTGCGTTTCAACAATATATGTATAATAACGATTCATTAGATATTGATGCGAATAGTATTGAGAAATTTCAAGAAAGTATAGGAGCAGATTTTTCTGTTATATTAGATATACCAGTGCAATTAGAAGATCACTACGATATTGCAAAGGAAAAAGTGTTAATTACTATTCAAAGGGCAAAAAGTAATATTTCAAGGAGATCACGCTCAGATTGCTATTGGTTTGGTCCAATACACGGAGGAAAATATTTAGACTTACTGAAAGAAAGCTCACTTGAAATGAGTAAATTAGATTTTGGAGTCTATGCTATTGGTGGAATAGTAAAAGCGTTTTTAAATTACAGATTTGAATTAACCACACAAATGTTATTGACTGTAAAACAGTATATTGCTCCCAACAAACCAATTCACATGTTTGGACTAGGATTACCGCAATACTTTTCTTTAGCTGTAGCTTGTGGTTGTGACTTAATGGATTCTGCGGCATATGTTTTATTCGCAAAAGAAAATCGCTATTTTTCCTTATCAACAGGTACTAAAAATCTTGAAGAATTAGAAGAATTCCCGTGCCATTGCCCAATTTGCTCAAAATTTTCACCTAAGGAGATTAAAAATTTTGAAGATAATTTAAGAGTTGAATTATTGGCAAAGCACAACTTGTACTTATCTTTCTCTGAATTAAGAACGATAAGACAAGCAATAAGAGAAGGAAATCTATGGGAGTTAGTCGAACAAAGAATTCGAGCCCATCCTAATTTAGTGAAGGCTGCCAGTCTAATAAAAAAGAATAAACCTTTTTTTGAGATTTACGAGAAAGTATATAAAAATCATGGAAGGCTTTATGCTTGTACCGAAAGTGTAGATAGACCTTTAATTTATCGATACGAACAAAAAATAATTAACGATTACCGTCCCCCTAAAGAAGCTAAATATCTAATAATTTTACCCGAATTAGATGTTAAAGGTAAAAGATCACCTACCACGAGTAACTGGTTAAATATAATAAACAACAATCAGCTTATTCAAAGGAAAGACATTCATTTGGGTATATATTCTATAATTTACGGGATTATTCCATATGAATTAATTAATTCGTTTCCAATGGGGCAATACGAATCATGCGATTCATCTTCTATTAATGATGTTTTCTATCAAAATTCCATAAAAAATTCAGAAGCGTTTTTAAAAATTAATTCGAATAATTATAAGAAATGCGTCCTTCTAATTCCCGAATTCTATATTAACCAATTTAACGAATCTACACAATTTCCAAACAAACATCCAATTAACGGGCTTAAAAACATCTTAAATAGAATATACGAATCAAATTCTTGTGTGGTTAAACAAATAGATGAGGTTTTTCAATTTTTAAAGGAAGAATAAGAAATGATATTATTAGACTCAATCAATGCAATTGGCCATCCTTTTATTCAATGTACTCATAGTACAACTATAGAGTTAACTAAGGACGATTATCTTACTAAAGAGGGAACCTGTATTTTGGGTATTAAGGCGTCAAAAGCTTGTTATGATTTAAATCTGGGATTGAAAAAAAAAATTAAGAACGGGGAAAAGATCGATGTCGTAATAAAAGTAGACGATATGGTCGATTCTTTTTATGGTTATGGTAGTAGTAACTTAACTTTGCTAAGTAAAAAAGACTTAGTTTTTCGAAAAAGCAATTATATATGTGATAGAACCATTCTAATAAATTGTACAAAATCCTCAAGGGAATTGAACAGGAATATTATTAACAAATTAACTAATTCCAAGAAAAATATTTCAATACTTTTCAAATTTAATGATGTATATGAGTAAAATTGGAAAAGAGGACACTCAATTTTTAAAAATTAAAAAGGATTCTGCTGAAAAATTTCTAAAATTAATTAAAACAAAATTATCAGATGAATCCATTGTAGACAAAAGGAAAAAAGTTATACATAGTGGAGTCTATGTGCTCTTTCCTTTAATAAAGAACAGGGAAAACATCAACAAATTAAATGAATGTAATGTAAACGGTTTAAAATTTGAAATTATTAGCGCCAAGGGGGAACTGAACCCACGCTCTAAATTTCGCTCTCTTGAAGAAGCTTTAGTAAGAGAATTACCTGAAGATATTATATATTTAATACCAAAATCCTATGACATTATTGGAAAGATTGCCATAATCGAATTTGACCGATTTAACTCATTAAGTGTGGACAAAATCTCATTATATAAGAAAAAAGTAGCTGAAGCGATAGTAAAAGTGAATAAGAAGGTAGAAACAGTCTACGAGAAAAAGAGCGAAGTAAAAGGAAAATATAGGCTAAAAGAATTACAACCTATTTTTGGCGTAGATAACCCTGAAACCTTTCATAAAGAAAATCATTGTATTTTTAAATTAGATGTAAAAAATACATATTTCACTCCAAGACTAGTTTTTGAGCGAAAACGGTTAAGTTTACTCAAATTTGCAAAAAATGAATTAATCGTAGATATGTTTGCGGGTATTGGGCCAATCTCTATTCAAATAGCAAGAAACAACGATGTAAAAATTTATTCTTTCGATATTAATCCAACGGCTCACAAATATCTCATTGAAAATATAAAATTAAATAAACTGAAAGGAGAAATTCTTGCTTTTAACATAGATGTCATGGACCTTATAGATTTATCTAATGAATTAGGAATTAATTTAGAAAACCGCGTAGATAGAACAATAATGAATTTACCAGAACATTCTATTAATTATGTAGATATAGCATGCTTCCTGATGAAAAAAGCAGGCGGAATTTTACATTTATATCAATTCTGTGAAAAGCCAAATCCAATTGAAAAAGGAATTGAAAATTTAAGAAACAAGTTAAATAGGATGGGATGGAATGTAGAGGAAATAATTAATTCTAAGATCGTTAAACAATTTTCTCCTAAATCCGATTTGATAGTGATGGATGTAAAAATTAATTACATTATTTAACCTATAGTTGAATAATTAAACAACTAAATTGAATATAAGAGAATAAAATACAGAATAAATGATGTTTATAAATATAAAAACAGGAGTTAATTCTTTGCTTTATTGAAGTGGACCTGGCAGGAGTCGAACCTGCGATCTTCGGATTAGAAGTCCGACGCCATATCCAGGCTTGGCTACAGGTCCTATTCAATTTTAGTTATAATAATAAATATAAAATCGTCTTTAAATTTTTTGTTTAGAGACATTTTAATAAATATTTGAGCTTTATTTTCAAATTCGTAAAGATCTAAACAAGATTAATAGCAATCGATTCGTAACTGAAAATATCTTACTCGCTAACAAAAATTAATAATTTGTTAATATGATTTTCTTTTAAATTTGGAACACTATTAATATTAAATATTAATACGATTTACAATTCCGCTAAAAATGCGATTCTATATTAATGAGTGGTAAATTTGCTTAAGAAAAAGATTTTTGTACATCAGAACATCCCTTATGCTTTTAATTGGAATATTGCTCATCATAAGGAAAAGATTTTACAAAAAAACCCTAATCGAGAAGAATTCATTAAGCTAGGTTCCTATTTTAAGAGAATATACAAAGGAGATATTCCCAATGACTTGTTTAATTTACAAGGACTTTCTCGCGTCTCACAATTTAAAATGAGAGGGTTAAAACCGGCTTTTATCACAAGTTTCAGTAAAAAATTAATTCGAGAAGGAAAAATACGATACCTCGGTTCAGATTCTAAATTACCGAATTACACGCAAAATGTATTTGAAAGTTTTAAAATCAATAAAATTGGAAAGGTTCCTGGTCACGATCCTGTTTTAAAGAATATTTTAATCAAAGATAAGAATTCAGTCGCAATTGAAGTTCCAGTCTGGAAAAAGGTTAACAATAACTACATTACAGGGCACATAGATCTTATTCAAATTGAAGACAACATAGTAAAAGTGATTGATTATAAACCAGAAGGAAACTTTATGAATTCATTACCACAAGTTGCTACTTATGGTCTTTTAATAAAGTCAAAATTTGAATTACAACAAATTAAATGCCTTTCTTTCAATAAAACGGAAGCTTGGGAATATGACCCCGTAATTTTGTTAACAGATGTAAAGGATTATTTGGTTTCTCATCGAATTAAAAAAAGGAAATGGGAAGACTTTGTAAAATAATTCTAATTTACTTAAATGATTTCTTCCCTTTTTGAATTGTTTCATCTTCTTCTAGTGTAAAATGCTTTAGGAAAAATAAATAGCTCAAAAATAAGCCAATTGCTTCTACAACTATTCCGGTAAATGCAATTATTGTCCCATTATACCCTAGATGTCTTAATAATAAAGCACATCCTAAACCCGAAGTTGCGCAAACAAAAAGAATAAATCCTTTAATTATTTGAGAAAATGAATCTTTTATATAGCCCAATTCTTTTTTAAGCCACGACATGGTTTAATCATACGCGTTTAATGGTGTTTTAAATTAAAAATTGTATATAAACTAAATTATGATGATTTTAATATTTTTTGTTATTTTATTTTGATGTGTTTAATTATTTCTTCGTTTTTTCTTGAATTTTAAATAAACTGCGTCGTCTAAAAGTACCCCAATCTTTTTTGCAATTTCTTTAGCTATTTCGTATCTCTCTCCATCAAGTATTTTATTAATTTCAACAGAATTTGGAGCATGACCTAATCTTTCAGATAATATTCTATCAATAATAGCAGAGATATCAGATTTAATTCTGTCATAATTAGGTAAATTCATATTTAACATCTGAGATTTAATTTTTTCTACAGCAAAATGAAAAAATTCACAAAATCTATTAAAGCAGCCACCTTCTAATCCGCTATGTATTTTAATCTGTTCAATTGCGATTTTAGTATCTTTTTTTTGCCAATAGAATTGACGGGGGTTCATACCAGGACGATTTATGCCCATTAAAGTAGAAGTTATTTTCCGTTCAATCCAATTAAGAGTGGTTTCTTCTTGTATTTTACGAATTTCTATTTTCTTATCTTCCTCTATTTTCTTTTCAGCTTCTGTGGCAATCTCAACTTTTTCTTTCTCTACTTCTTCAAAACTTTCAAATCTTTTGATTAAATCATAGGCGATACAATATGAAATGGGGGATATTAAATCGGCTTTTAATTTTAAAGGTAAGATTTCTTTGTAGATATAACTATCTTCATTTTTCAATTCAAAAATACTTTCCTCTAATGATGTATTAGTTAAACGTGATAATATAAAACCATTTACAAGAAAAACTTGATTATTAGCGTTAAAAACAACAACTAATTCATTTTGCCTTTTTATCAAACGCTCGATGCTTAATTCTTCTAATTTTATTTGAGCCCAATCTTCAATATCTATAGTTCTTCCTGCTCGTTTTAACGCTGAAGTAAATAACGCTTTATCGTTTGAAACTATGCCATATAATTCAATGATCCGACTTAGTTGTCTTAAAATTTTAGATAAAATAAAGTAAAATAGATCTTTCACTAAATTATTCAAAATCTTATCAAAATCATTAAGAAGAATTATTTGGGAATAATTGCTCAAACCTAAATCTTGGAAAAATTTTTTGTCGATAATTTGCTTTTTCCTTACGAATTCTCTTAAATCATTAATTGAAAAATCCATTGTCTTCTCTAAAACTTTCCATAACTCTTCAAGTTCAACATCATTTCTATAAAGAATTTTTAACAGGTTAAATTCTGTAAAATTCCCAAATTTTGTAATTATATTTTCAAGAAAGGGAAATTTAAGATTACACAATGCTTTTTTTGCTAAATTAATCAAATTTTTCTTTTTATCGTTTAAAGCGATTAAATCTTGCTCTTTAATGTTATATCTAATCATGTTTTTCTTTACATTTTCAACTAACTCATAATCAACATTAATTAAATGTAATGTATCCTTAATTCCTCTTTTGTTAATTAAAAAAATAATATCTTCAAAACTAGATTCATATAAACTTTGAAGAAAATAAATAAAATCATTTGGATTTGTTTTAAATTGCTTAATTAATTCAGATTTTAATTCAGATAGGATTTTCTCCTCAAATTGTTCGTAATTTATATTTTCTTTGAAAGCACTCTCAATAGACCTTATTATTCTCTTTTTTAAATTATTTCCTTCTAAGTAAGTTCTTAATCCTGGAACTGAAATTGGAAACTTATTAAATTCATGCTCTAATATTCTTTTTTTTATCATTCTTATAGGCATGGTCTGAACTTGTAACTCCTTGTATGATTTGAACTCAAATTGCTTTTGCATTCTTTCGATTAAGCGATTCAATGTGGATACTTCAATATATTTATCCTCTTTTTCCTCTCTTTCTAATTTTTTTTCCATCTCAATCGATATACCTTTAAATGCCGCACTTTCCTCTAAGATTTCTCTTTTTATTATATCATTAAGCCCAATTAAATCTCCAATAAAATCGTAAAAATAAAAGGATGGGAATTTAGAGATAATATTTAACAGTTCGCGTTCAATTTGGGTTTCAATATCGTTTATTTTTTTCATTCTCTGAGTTTGTTGAAGATTACTTGTTCTTTCTTCAATTAATAGTGTCAAAAACAAATTCTCTAAATCAATTATATTGTTAAATATGCGTCCTTCCAATTCAAATGATGTTTTTAATAAAGAATCAACTTCCTCTATCAAAATATTTTTTTCTTTTAATTCTAGTTCTTTAGTTGAATCAAAAGTAAATTTGTTTAACTCCAACGATTCTTGCACTTTAATACCCATATAATGGTACAAATGTACTGCCGCTGTAGCAATTAGTAGTGAGCGCAATGTAGGGGCTGTGTGAATCAATGCAAAAATTATTTTTTTATCAGCCTCTCGCTTCAAGTGCGAAATTATCAGATCAATCGTCTGAAAAAATCTATAGGTGCTTTCTACAGCAGTAGTTTTTCGTTTTACTCCACTTATCATAACTCTTTTATCCATTCTCGATATACTTCCTTAAAATTATCTGCGATATCATATTTGGCTTTTTTATACCAATATTTAAAATTAAAAGTGTGATATAAATCAGCTTTAAACAATTCTTTTTCTTCATTTGTTAATTCATGCTTTAAAATCAAGGATACAGGCCTTGGTATTAACTTCGAAAAATACTTCAGTTTTCTTTCTTTTATGTAATTATAGAACGGCTCTGCCCCATCAATGCTGAAATATTTAACGGGAATTATATTTTCTCGATCAATATTTAATAAATTAATTTCCTTTTCAACATTATTTTGAATGTATTTTGGAAATTCTGTCTTTATGTCAATGCAAAACTCATAATGTTTATAAAAATCTATTAAATGTTCTTTCTCCCTCTCATCTGAGACGGTTAAGATATATTTATCTAACAACTTGAAAAAACTTTCTGGTTCTTGCTCTTTTGATTCCCTTTCTTCAAGATATCTTATGAAATCAAATACGGTCTCATCTAAAGACCAATTTCTTTTTTCTTCTATTTTAAAGAATTTTTTAGCATAATCTTTTATCCATTCTAGTACATAAGCTTTCCAGGCTAAATCAATCCCACCAACTCTCTTTTCTAAGAATCGATGAAATCTATTCGTAAAAGTTACTGGGTCTGTTATTTCAACATCTGGTTCTTCTTTTAAAAACCGATTTATCGTAGTGTATCTTAGAATATAATTCAATAAATATTTTAGTTCGTTAGAATATCGCTCAAATTTATTTATATGTGATTTTATTACGTTCGAGTCTTTTTCCATTTGAATTACAGCAAAGGCAATTAAATCACTTATATTTAACTTAATCCCTTCAAAGAACGATTTAATATTCCCATTTACTATTTTTTTAAATTCTCTTGTTAAAGAATCTTCATTGAATTTATTTACTTTTGACAATACACTTGGACTTATTTCTATTTGGCTTATTAAATATTGTTCAAACTTAGTTAATATGTTTTGACCTAAAGTTTTCGAAGGTTTCTGTTCTTTATCGAATTTTTCGTTTAAATTACCAATAAAATAATAAGTCAAGGTTTTTAGTCTACGTCTCGAAAGATATTGAGGAAACGACTCTATTATTAACATAAAACTATTCTTAATAACTTCAGCAAAATAACTGATTACAGAGCTTAATTCTATAGCTCTAAATCTTTCTCCACTACTAATTGATAACTTAATAGATTCAGTTGCAAATTGACAAAGTTCTTTAAAAAAATTGAGGTTATCTCCAGCAATACCAATAATGTATTTGTTATATTTATCCAAAAGTTCGAGTAAATCTCCAGTTTCCCCCGTAGTTAGAAAATTTTTAGAGTATTTTAAAAATTTGTCAACATTTAACTCCAATTCTTTTATTATGCTCTCAATATTAGAAATTACCCAATCTCCAGAATGTAATTCTTTAACATTCTCAAGTTTTTCTTTGATTTTTACGATAAAAAAAGAGATTAACTTATCTTGTATTTCATCTATAGTCCCGGTATTTGCTAATTTAAGGAGATTAGTCCCTAAGTTTAAGGTTTTTTCTATTATAAAATTAGCACTAGGCTCAGATATTGTGTATTTAAGATGATTAATTATCGATTTGCCAGTAAACGGAGTTTTAAAGCGCTCATATTTGTGATTTGAAAATATAATTTCAATAGGTCTTTTATTCCATAGAAATTTGGTGTCAGATTTTATCGCAGCATAAGTAATTAACATTTCTTTCTCGGTTGGAAGAGAAACACTTAAACCAATTAATTTTTTATTCCATTTATCTTCAATTAAATCTCCATAAAGTTTTTTGCTAAAACGCGTCGCAAATTTTTTAAGGACTTGAGTTTTATCACTAGTTCCCAATTCGGGACGACTCGTAAACTCTTCCACTTCATAAAATAGTCTACTAATGTGATTAACAGATTTCCTTGATTTATGAGGATCTAAATAGCCGGTTTCCGGTTTCAATGCAAGTAATAAACTTTCACAGTCTTTAAACTTACCCGGAATTAATAACATAGATTTTGGATAAATATTAACCATCGCATCTTTTTCGTCAAAATTATACAACTCAAATTCAATACTAAAAACTTCTGAACCTGAATAATCTCTTAGAATAGCGTTATACATACGCAAGAATTTAATTACTTCTTGCGTTAGTTCGTTAACTTTTTCTTTAGTTAACTTACCCGGCCCAATTACATCACCAACTATTAAATCTGCTGGACTAGAGTAACCAAAAATTAAAGAAAATTGATAATTTATTGATTCTCTTGTAGTTATCATAATTTGTTGTTTTTTCAAATTTAATTTTATATAGAATAATAATGATCTATTTTAACTTTTAGCAATAGAAATTATTTTTTTAAGGATTTTGTTTTCTTCAGATAAAAGATTTAAATAGTAACTCTATTAAAAGTAAGAGGAACAAAAAATAAAAAAATAAAAAGTATCAACATTATATTAATTATAATTAAAATATTGTTAAATCTTTAAATTCAAATAAATTAAAAAATTACCCCAGAATGTGATGTATTATCGAATTTGGAAGCGACTTAGGAATAGGACCTGAAGAAATTGAAAAAATTAGCCCTCAAATTACATTTATTACTTCAAACGCAGACATAGAAGCCATTGCTCTCGTAAGCGTAGAAGGGTACCAGATCGCATTTTCGGCGCTTCCGCAATATAAAGTAGACGGAGATCAATTCTGTGGGCTTGCGAGCGCTTTGCTGATGACCGGAAGCTCAACAATCAAAACATTATTTCAAGAGGAGCTAAGTGAAATAATTGTGAGGGCAGAAGATGGCTATATTATCGTCAGTAATGCTGGACGTTTAGTAATTGTATGTGCGGGAACACTTATTGACACTTTAATGAAGACCGTTAAGGTAATGAGGGTAGCAGCTAAAAATTTAGCAAGTATTTTTGAAGGTAAATAACAGATACATTTTTAACACAGAGGATTAACTTTATAAGTTTCTGACAATAATAATATTACTATATAAAAACATGGTTTATATCTATGGTTACTAAAGATATTCTTTTTTGTTGGCAGTGGCCTTGGCGTTCATGAAAACGCTTTTTCAAAGGTTAAACCATACTTCGCGCTCTTTTTATTTCTAAACATCGAATTTTAAATTTCAATTGCATTTGCAATTGGGCATTATTATAATTGGGCTCCAATCTTAAAATGAGACATCATATAAAATAGATGATGAAATAATATTAAAAAGGAATATAATATGATAGATTTTAATAAAACAAGAATTTTACTCGAACCAAACGAAATACCAAAGGAATGGGTTAATAT
>Ga0114923_10000805_pt1 | contig 22686 bp, 52 predicted proteins | sample SumtaG_FD_89578 | JGI IMG/M metagenome (GOLD analysis project Ga0114923, IMG submission 89578) | Deep subsurface microbial communities from Indian Ocean to uncover new lineages of life (NeLLi) - Sumatra_00157 metaG | ecosystem: Environmental > Aquatic > Marine > Oceanic > Sediment | place: near...
GGAAAAGGAAGTAGAACTCAAAAAATTCAATTAGAAAATATATTACATCAGATTAGACAAAGAAAAAACACTTTTTTGTTAGTTGATCCAACACGAATTAAAGTTGATATATGTTATATGTATTTAAAAGCAGCAGGAATAAACTTCAATACTGGTGTTTCAAGATTTATGTTATTAAACCAATCCAGAAAGTATTTTGGTCATGTTTATTTTTATAGACCTGATACAATAACAGAAGAATATAAAAAGAAAAAAACTGACCAACAAATTCAGATTATTGATTTAAGAGGAAAAGTATCTGCACAAGATGCAAAGGATATTGAAACAAAAAAAGAGAGAAAAAAAGAGATTGATGTTATAAAAAGAGGAATTAAAATTTTAGAGAAAGAACTTCCAGACTCAAGAAAAAATAAACATAGAGATATATATCATATATGGAAACTCTATAAAGAAGATAAACGAATTTATTCATTTGGTACAACAGCAAGAGATTTTAGATTAGATGATGGAAGTGTTAAAAATATATTTTATGAGTTAAATCAAATAGTTGAAAATTATTAGTTTTATATTATCTAATATTGTTTACAGTTAATAGATTAAATAATTTAATTATAAAATATTATTAAGTAATATAAAATTATTATTTTTTAAGTCTTAATAAACACTTTCTACATCTAATAGAATAAATATTAAAAATTAAATTTATTATTAAAAATATATAATATTTTTTTTATATATATTTATCCTCAAAAAATTAAAAAAATTAAATTTTTACCTATAAACTTATCTAAATTATAACTCTAAGTGTTATAAAAAAATTAAATTTTTTATACTGATTTAATCAAGCTTTTTTGAGTATCAAACATCATTTTCTTATCTTTTTTAAAAAACTAAAACATAATGTTCTAATATTAGAGAGTTTGAAGTATAGTTTTATTAGGTTTAAAGTTTTTAGAAGATTGGTAGATTCATTACATGAGAGTTGTATAACATATTTTAAAAATAGTAGTTCAAATTATATGTTTAAAAAAAGTTAATTTTTTCTTAATAATTTTGTTAGTTTACATAAAAAAAGGTTAAAAAATAAGGTTAAAGGTATTTTTTATCTACATCAGAATAAATTATTTTTATCATCTAACCTTTTATATTACTATAAAAAGTTTCGTTCTTAAATCGACCTTTAAATTGATATTTTTAGAATAATATTTAGAAGGTTGGAAAGTGATTATGTTAATGATTTTGATAATAAGTTTAGTAAAAGTTTTATTAATATCATATAAGTTTAACTAAAAACAAAACATTTATATATTAGTTTTACTTTATATTTATTGGGAATAAAAAATTAAACTTAAAATAAAACTGATTAAAATGATGCTAACAGAAAATGAATGGTGCCAAGCAATGTTTGGCAGAGATAACCATAAAAGCTTTAAAGAATATATTTATGAATGCTATGAATTTGGTGATTCAGTAAAAGAAATCTCAGAAGTTATTGGAAAGTCTAAATCTACAGTTTACAGATATCTTCAAGAAGTTATGGAGAAAGTTAGATTTCCAGTACTAAAAGAACAAATTAAAACTGCTCTAAAAACTGAATATTTTGAATTTTTCATAAGGAATCTTTCATACAGTGATATCTGTTTAATTAGGAGAAAATTCAGGCTTTTTGGATATAACAAAGAATCCAAAATAGTTAATATCTTAAATTATTTTAAAGATTTCTCAATCTTAGGTTTATATCCTGAAGACTTGACAAAACTTAAAATTAAATTAGCTTTTCGAAAACGTGCGAAGGAAACTCATCCAGACTTGAATAAGAAAGCTGATAAGTTTGGAAAAGAATTTCAAGAAGTTTATCGAGTTTATTCAGAATTAGTTAAAATTTATGTTTAAATTAAAAAATGGAGGCTTAAATAAAATGAACCCTGAAAAAATGGATTTTTTAAATGATTTATACCAAAAAAATATTAACACTATTAAAACTAAAGATTATGAAATTCTTTACAAAATTGCTTTTTTTAATCAAGAAAAATATATTCAAGAAGCAAATGATCTTATTCAAAATTATGATAATCAAATAAACCTAATAAGAGGTAAATAAAAAATGTCTCAATTAATCGCTGGGAATGGACAACAAAAATTTGTCTACAGTAATTGTAAAGGAAAATGCTCTGAATGGAACGAATGTTATAAAGAATTATCAAGTAGACATATAGTTGATGGTAAATGGGTTAAAAATTATAGTGTAATATGTAATAGAATAACTATTTCTGAATTGAGATATTGTTTAGAAGATAAGTGTAAAAGTGAATAAAAAATGAATAATACAATAGAGTATAAAGCTAAAATAAATGGGAGAGGCAAGTTAAAATTATATGGATATACTCCTAAATTTTTCTGTGTATTTTATATTGAAGGTTTAGGAGAAAAGAAAGCTATGATTTCTGTTTCTGATCATAATATGAATAGATGGGGAAATTTATTCAGCAATGATCCTATATCAACAATTTCTAAAGGAGATACAGTAAGTTTTATGTTTGATGGTGATATTACAAATATAGAATGGTTAAATGTTGATTCTTATAATATAACAATACTTGATAATTCTGGAACGAAAAAATGGAATATTGAAAGAGAACAATATAGAAAACAAATGAAACAACAACAAGATGCTGAATTTGAACGTGAACGTGAAATAAGAAGAGTTAAAAACGAAAAACGAATTGCAGAAAGAAAAGAATTATATAAAAAATATCAACAATGGTATTTTAAAGAATATAATTCTAAAACAACAGGTTCTAATATTTTGAAGATGTATAATGTATTGAATTTGATTGAACATGTTCATTCTTTAATTGGTGTTAGAGGTAAAAAAGGATTTTATACAGGTGGTGATTGGAATAGACCAACTGGTCTCTATGCAAACGTGTTTCATGGATTAAATCAAAATATAGTTAATAAAGCATTAAATGAATTAACAGAAAATGAATTTGCAGAATTTAAAATATATAAAGTCATTCAAATTGAATCACATACACGGATTACAACTGAAACCAAACAAAAAGGGATTCGAATAATGAAAAAAGGTCATATTTTTTTAACAAAATTTAGAGATTTTAAATATAAAAAAATTTTATAAAAGTTTTACTAAAAACAAAAGATTTAAATATAAGTTTAACTTTTTATTACTTGGGAATAAATAAATAAAACTTAAAAAAGTGAAAATAAAAATGACTCAAAAAATAATTGAATATTGTTTATCGTGTAATCAGAAAACAGATCACAAGGAAGTTAAAGGATTAGAAAGTAATGATAATGGAGTAATTCAAAAATATTATAAATGTGAGAAGTGTAATATGTCTTATGTTTGGACATATTTAATAAAAGCACTTAATTATTGTCCTAAATGTGTAGATTTTACAATTCAAATAGTTGGGATAAGATGGAGAGTTGAATGGACTAATTTTAAATTTACATGTAAATGTGGTCATATTGAAAGAAATAAAGAATTACATCCATTACAATCTGTTGAAGAAATAATTATGGAAGCACTTATGGAGAAAAGTGAATAAAAAATGTTAGTTAAAATTAAAGGACGAATTAAACGTAATGGTCGATTTTTATATATTGATAATATTGGTTTAGTTATAGCCATTTCTCAATATGGATATTTAGTTAGAGAAATGATTATTGATGAACCAAGACAATATGGCAGAACTAAATTTTGGGTTAGTTTTAAAATAACAACTGATTTGGAGGAATAAAAAAATGACAAAAAATACAAATAATCCTAAAAAACCACGATATTATTGTCCAAAGTGTGAAAAAACGTATGTTAATAAAAGTCCTTTATATAAACATGTTATTAAGTGTATGGGAAAAGATGATGCTTATATGATGGAAATAACTGAACATACAATATTTAAATTAAAAAATTAAATAATAATTATTTTTTTAAAATAACAGAATAATGGAGTAATAAAAATGACAGGTAAAAACAAAAAAATGAATTTTTCAATTTTCAAAGGAATTAAGATAAATAAAGTTCAAGAAGGAAATTGGAATCCAAAATTAATAAGAAAGGTGTTAGAAAATAATCCTATTGAACTTATAAAACAGTTAATTGATTTTATGTCAAATAAGTGTAAGATAATAGGAAAAATTGATGAATCTGATAAAATTTTATTTAAAACATTAGAGGAGATGATAAAATAATGGATATTTTTGAAAAGGTTAAACAAAAAATAGAGGATCAAATTATTGGTTTAGAAGATGAATATGGAGAAAATTCAAGTGAACAATATGATATTAGTTCTGAAATTGAAAAAAAAGAGAAGAAGTTGGCAGAAATTGAAAAGAAGATAAAAAATTCAACAAAAGTTGGAAGACCAAAAGGAACAAGAACTAAGAAGTTGGTTGTTCCAGCTCACATAAAAACTTTATTTGATAATTTGGATAAATCAATAAATTCAGTTTGGGGAGTACAAAAGAATGGTAAAATTAAGTGGGATGCCAAATTTAGTATGTGGTTAGTTTTTAAAGAATATTTCAAGGAGCTGATGTAAGAAATGAATGAGATCAAAGAATATCTATGGAATAATAAAAAACAAGCAGGAGTTTTTTGTATAAGATTTCAGAAAAATAAGGAGTTAGATACTGCTCAATATTATTGGGGATGTTATAATGCTTACCATCAAATTTTAGTTAGATTTAGAAGAAGATTTAAGGTGGTGGCAAAAAATGAATAAATCAGAAATAATGGATAAAATGGTTGAAATCCAAGAAAGGTATAATAATGATCCTAATAAATTTCAAAAGGATCTTGAGTTTATAAAATTAGCTCAGTTATTAGGAAGAACAAGAAGAAAGATTATACATTTACAAACAGTAAAAGAAATAAATGGAGTTGGTAAATAATAATGTCAAAAAAGTGCGAAATTTGTAATAAATGGTTGAAAAATAATAGAGGATATAATATACATTTTCAAAGAATGCATGGGAAGAAGCAAATGTTCAATGTATCACAATTAGAATTTATTTTAAATCGTATCCAAAAGTTAGAATTAGACAACAATTTTTTAAAGCACCAAATTAAGCATAAATCTTTTGTTAATAGTTCAAAAGACTCTGGACTTAACTGGGATATTCCAAAAGAGATTAAGGAAGCCAAGAATGAAACTAAAATATCAATGAATTTTGTTGTTAAAGAAATAATGATTATCTTTAAAAGTCAAGAACCTTTTTTAAAAAGGGATTTTAGATTCAGTGATGAAGAATTAGGGATTAAGGAAATAGAAATAACTCAAAAAGAAAAGGTTAATCCTTATGATTTACTTAAACCCATTAATCCTATTGAAGTTCCAATTATTCCTCCAATTATGGTGGAAGTTTTAGTTTAAATTAATTTATTTTTTTCTTTTTCTTTATTATAATATTAAAGCTTAAATATCAGTAAAAAAGTATTATAATTATTATAATATAATTATTTTAATCAATAAAAAAATAAAAAATAATAGGTTTAAACAATGAAAACATCTGTAGTTATTAGAAGAACTAAAGAAAAAATTATAAAAAAGAAAACAGATATCAAAAAATTAGCTAAAGTATATGTTAATGTTCCAACTAATAATAAAACTAAAGAGAGAAGTATTTTAGGTAAAATGCAGACTCAAAAGAATAAGAAAAATAAGTTGGAACGATTACTTATAAGAGTAGAAAAAAGAAAGAAAGAAATGCCAGAGATGGTTTGGAAAAGAAATAAATCACACACTGAAAACATATTAGCTAATTTAGATAAATAAACCTAAATAAAAAAAGAGTTGATAAAAATTAGTTCAAATACAAGTGGTATTATTCTTAGAGATTGGAGAAAAGGAAACATAAAAAAACCAAAAAAGAAAAAGAAATCTAAAAAATTAACACGTTTCCATGAATATGATAAGAAAATTGGCAAAAAACATTTTTCTGTTTATTTATCAAGAAGATCGAAAAAAATGAAACCACATTTTTTTAGAAATAAAAGAACTGCAAATAAACAGGCAGAAATAATAAAAAAAGATAGAACTATACATAATACAAGAGTAGAACCATATAAGAAGAGTTTTGTTATATATTTTCATTAAAAATAAACTCAAAAAGGTAAAACAAAATGGTAAAAAGAAAACGTGGAGATACTAAAAAGTTTGAATTAGACGGTAAAAAAGTCAATTTCAAATTCACAAGTATGGCACATGGTGTAAGATCCAGAGGTGCAAGGAAAGAAGGAGCTAAAAGTAGAGGATATTATGTAAGAACTGAACACGAAGGTAAAGGAGAATATTCTATTTGGATTCGAAAAATTAAATAATTAAATATTTTTTTAAAATAAAAACAGGTAAAAATAATGGTTAAAAGAAAAGCAGGTTCAAATGAAAAAATATATAATGGAAAAATATACAAGAGACATGGTCAAGGTGTAATACCAACAGAATCTAAAGCTGATAAAATAGTAGATGAGCTTCATAAAAAAGGATATAATGCTGTTAAACAATATAGATCAAGACAAAAAGCATATTTAGTTTGGAAAAGAAAAAAAGGTAAATAAAAGTTGATAAAAAATGAAAACAATAGCACAATTTAGAAAATTTAAAATAGGAAAAAAGTCTTATGATTTTGAGTATGCTGGACATAGATCAACTAAAGAAAAAGCACAGAAATTAGCAAAAGAAAGAAGGAAACATGGTTATGCAAGAGTTATCAAGAAAAGAGTACCAAATTTGAAGTGGAATGCTAAAAAGAAAAAAATGGATGATATAGGAAAGAAAAAAGAGTATTTTGTTTATGAATATGGAAGATATCTTGAAGAAGATAAAAGAAGGAAGAAAATAAATAAAACATTGCAGAAGAGAGCAGCACAATCAAGGTTAGATCATAGTAGAGAGATGGATTATGGCACTAAAGGTGGTATAAGAAGATGGTAAAACCTAAACTAATTAATAATTATATTAAATAAAAATCAAAAAGAATTAGTAATAGATGGTAAAAATATGGATATGGAAAATATCTTGATTAGAAGATCTGGAATCCTTTTGAGTCCATTCCTCAAAAGGACAGGTCTGTTTCCTGAAGTCATCCATAATAAATCATTGAAACACCACAGGGAGAATTCCACTCCCTGTGGACAATTAAATAAAATAAGGTGAATAAATTGGCAAGAAAAAAGAAAAAAGGATCTACAATAAATATAGAGAATTTTAGTCTTATCTCTGGGAAAAAAAGGTTTAAGATAACAAATATACAGAGAGCAACACGCAATACATCTATGTATAGAGCAGGAATGCCTAAAGGAGAAAAGTATGTATATAGTTTTATGAGTAAAAATGTTAAAACTGGTGAATTAAAACGACTCTATATTTATGCTGATTCTAAATCAAAATTAGTGAAAAAATTTGGAAAAGAGTATAAAAAATATTAAAAATAATATTTTTTTTTAAAAAAAGGTAAACAAAAATGAAAGGAAAAAAGGGAAAAAGAAAAAATAAAGATTATAATTATATGGTTGGTCTTATGCCATCTTCTCATAGTGTTGATAAATCCAAGAATCTACTTAGAAAATCAAAACATATGAGTTTAAAAAATGCAAGAAGAAAAGGTGAAAAGGTTTTTAATAGAGTATTATCAACTGATCCTGAAGGTGCAGATGTGATGATTTTCAAAAAGAAAAAAGGAAAATATAAACCACATAGCTATTATACTGGTGAGTGGGAAAGTTATGATTAAAGATTTTTAAAAAATAAAAAATAAAAACAAATTGAGTTGATATCAATAATGAAGAATAAACCTTTTATAGTATCTAAATTGCCTGATGGAAGAACAAGAAGATTTTATGAACATCCAAAAAATTTTAAAACAAAGAAAAATGTTAAGAAGAAAATAGCTGGTCTTAAGAAATTACATAAACCTTGGAATAAAAAGCTTTATTATAGGACAATAAAGAAAAAAGACAGAACAAATAAAACAATATACAAGATTTATATTTATTCAACAGAACCAAATTTTATGGAAGGATTTAGAGGAAAATAATAACTAATTATATAAAAAAGGTGAAATTATGACTAAAGGATTCAAAACAGGTAAGAAAATGAATAAATTATATCATAAACCAATTAAGAGAGCTTGGTCAAGAACAAAAGCACATTTCTTAGATGCACATCCAGATATATTATCAGATTTTAATAGAGAAAAGAAAAGTAAATGGCAAAATAGAATTAATATTGCAAGAAAAGAAAGTGGATTAAAACCTTATGATAATAAAGACTGGAAAAAGTTCTATAAGGATGGTTAAAAATTAATTTAATAAAAAATAAAATTTAAAAGGTGATAAAAATAGGAGATTTAACAAGTGATGTTATTATGGCAATTTCTGATAATCCTAAAACAGCAGATGTGAATTATATTGCTTGGCATTCTTATAGAACAAAGAAGGTCATAAGGAATAAACTTAATAAACTTAATAAAAAAGGGATTATCAATAAATCTAAACATCCAAAAGATAAAAGAAAGAATGTGTATAAATTATCAAAAAATTGGAGAGCTAAACTAAAGAAAATTAAAATATAAATAAAAATAAAAAAGGAGGAAATAAAAATGAAATTAGGTTTTAGAGAAAAAAAGATATTACAACATCTTGCAAAAAGAGGTAAACGAAATGAAGACCAATTACTTTATAATATTGAAGGACATAGCTATGTAGGACCTTCATATCCTGTAATGGATTCTATAAAGAGTCTTAAAAGAAAAAAACTCATTAAACGACAAGGAGAAGATATACGAACAGGTCTTAGACTTTATAGTTTAACAAATGAAGGCAAGATTGCATATGTTGATAAAGTTGTAAAAAAATAAATAATTATTATTATTTTTTTAAAAAAAGGTAAATAAAAATGAAAGATAAGAAAAAATACTATTGTAATAAAGATAAAAAAAAACATATGATTAACTCAAAAATTGGAAAACAACATTTAGGATCAGGAAGATTTGGAGATCTTAATAAAATGAAAACTAAAAAACTTGCTACACTATTCAATAAAGTTGATAAGGAGTTAGATTATCAACAAAAACATAAAACTAACATCTCTAATAAAGATTTTAATAAATTAGAAAAAAAATGGGATAGTGTATTTAAAGTCTTAAAAAAGAGAAAATCATATAGGAAAATACTAAAAAAGGTAAATAAAAATGAAAAGAAAGAAGAAAAATAAAGATTTTAAGTATATGGTTGGTGTAGTTCCATATTATGGTGATGGACATATACCTAAAACTAAAAATGTGATTAAAAGTTCTAAATATATGAGTTTAAAAGATGCAAGGAGAAAAGGTGAGAATATCTTTAATAAGACACCACCTAAACCAATGAGTGATGATGCTGTGATGATCTTCAAAAAGAAAAAAGGAAAGTATAAACCACATAGTAATTATTATAAATATAAAGGAAAGAAAGGATGGGAAAGAGTAAGCACTGTAGAAGATTTAAGAGAAGGAACAGGTTAAATAAAAAAGAGTTGATAATAAAATGAAAAAAGATAAAAAGAAAAAAACAAAAATAATATCAAAAAATTTAAAACCTTTTAAAATAAAAAAGATTGGTACTAAAGGTGTGACTATAAAAACATTAAGAACAAAATTTAAAGGAGAAAAAACAACATATAGTTATGAGTTTAAGGTGTATTCAGGAAAAACATGGAAAACTACAAAGAATTATCGAGCACGAAATTTAAGAAATGCAAAAAAGAAATTAACAAGAGATTTAAAAAATACAAAAATACCAAGATTATAAAATGCAGCAAAAAGGAAAGAAAACACCAAAGAGACAAGCAAGAAGGAAAATAGAAGGAAATATAGCTGAAGATATAATTCGAAAAAAGATACATAGTGTTTTACCATCTAATTATAAGTCAAGTATTAACAGAAGTAAAGGTATAGATATTTTCATAAGGAATGGTCAGATTCTAAATGTTGAGGTCAAATCAGCAAAAGAAAAAACTCTTTACAAGGACAAGAAAGGCAATTATCGTAGAAGAACAGGGAGATTCTTGATTAAGAAAAATGATTATTTAGATTCAGATTTTTTTGGATTTGTAATTAAAAAGGTTAATAAGGATGACAAGAAAGCTAAATGGAATGGGAAATATGAAACAAAATTTGTGGATTCTAAAGTAATTAAGAAACATATAAAAAATAGAAATCTATTAAATCGTAATGTTAAACTTGGTGTTTTATTAATAAGAGAAATGCCATCTATGAGATTAGGAGTAAGATATAAATAAAAATAAAAAAGGAGGAAAATAAAAATGAAATTAGGATATGGTCAGAAAAAGGTTTTGAGATTATTATCAAACAAACGAGGACAAATGCCAAAAACATTAGAGAAAAAACTTGGGAGTTCTTCACATATATTACATCCAAATTTATCTTTTCTTGTTGAGAAAGGACTTGTAAAAAGAAAACAAGTACCAGTAAAATCCACAGGAAAGATGGTAAGTCATAAAACAAAAACAAAATACTTTATTACAGAAAAAGGTTTAGACCATTTATAAAAAACAAATTGAGTTAATAATATAAAAAAAGGAGTAAATAAAAATGGCAAAAAAACAAAAATTTATTTCAATTTATCGAGAGTTAGGATTTAAAAAATTAAAATTTAAGAAGAGTGTTAAAAGAAAAAATATAAGAGCAGCATTAGCACCATATAGGAAAAAAGGATATGATGTTAGAAAAGCACAGAAAGATAATAAAGATATTTATGTTATTTTTTAGTTTTTCTTTTAATATTATTTTTTTTTTTAAAAAAAGGTAAATAAAAATGGATAAAAAGGAAAAAAGCAAAAAAAAGAAAGAACAAAAAGATTTCTTTTTAAAAACAGCAATTGATGGTCTTTTAGCTGGTCTTTTAGCTGTTGGAATATTTTTAGGCAGACCAGCAAACATAAAACCTGTTGAAAGTTATCAGCTTTTATTTGGATTGTTCCTTTTCGTTGGGTTTTTAATGATAATGTATGCATACACGCGAAAAAAAAAGGATGTTGCATATGGGCTTTTTGTAGTGCTTATTGTAGCATTTATTGAAGTTATTATAATAGGAATTATATTCCAAGAAACTCCTGAAGACATTATGATTGCATTATTTATAATATCACCATCAGTATTGATATTTGATAAGTTATTAGGTTAAAAAAGAATTGGAAGTAATTATGACAAAAACAAGAAAAGAATTGTATGATTTAATCAAAAAGAAACCTGAGAAATTTTATACTCATCTTAGATATTATGATAAAAATGGAAAATATTGGACTACGAGATATGATATAGGAAAAGCATTATCGAAAAAAACTAAAAAAGAACTTCAAAACGATTATAATAAAGCTAAAAAGAAAAATTTTAAAATGCCAACTAAAAGGATTAATATGTCTGTAAGTAAATATAATTAAAATAAAAAAGGTAAAAAAATAAATAAAAAAAGTGAAAAAGAAAAGAAAACTAATAACAGGAAGATGGACTGAAAGAATTTATAAGATAAAAGGTGTGAATAAAAGAGTAAAAGTTCGGAGATGGAAAGGAAAGGTTCAGGTTCGTGTTATTGATAAAAAAAGAAAACTAATTAAAACTATTAATAAATATCAAGCTAAAGAACATTTCAGATTGTTGCCTTTTAGATCAAAAGTGTTAGATGTTCAAAAGAGAGCTAAAAAAACATATAAACAAGATGCATATGATATACCTGAGTCTTACTTAAAAAAAGATGGTCATACAAAATTTGATATTGAAGGTGTTGATACTCCTAAAAAGTATAAAGTTCCAAGAGGACTAAAATTAAAATCTAAAGTAAAAAATGTTTATGGTCATACAGTTAGAGGGAAGTATTTTGATGATCATGGAGAAGTTATCCATAACACAACTGTACATAAATTTTCGATGATTGCACAAGATAAAGTATTAAAAACGTCAAGTTATAATTCAGCTCGTTCTGTTTCTTTTTCAGTTGATCCAAAATTTACTCAATTTGGAAACGTTTCTTTAGTTTTTCATAAGAACAAAATGAAAAAATTAAAACCTGTCACATATTATAATTGTGATGTGTATTCAAGGACATTGTCAAAGAAAAATCCTAAAGGAGAAGAACATTTACGAGTAGAAAAAGGTGTTTATACAGACCGTTTTTATGAAGAAAGAGAATGGTTTTCTCGTGAACCTGTTAAAATTACAAAATCAAATTTGAAGAAAATAATTTATTTTAGTAGTGCTCCTGTACGTCCTACAAAAGAATATCTAAAAAAACATCCATATTGGAGTCCTGATGAAAAAAGAGAAGAAGTAAGAAAAATAGCCAAGCAATTAGGAGTAAAATTTGAAACAAAGAGGAAGAAATAGAATGATAAAAATGAAAGGAAAAAAGAAGTTAAATTATATTAATGTAAAAAGGTGATTGAAATACCACGTAGTTATGGTTATGGAAGAACAAGAAGCAAGAAAGTTGGAAAATATGAAATACAAATAGAATTTCATGATTTCAAAAAAGCACGTTTTAGTATTTATAAGGGAAATAAAGATGTTTATTATAGTGGTTCTGACAGTTTAACAGATAAAAAAGAAAAGGTATTGGACAGATATCGTTCTTTAAAGAATGTTAAAAGTATTGAATCTTTTGTTAAAAAAAGAAAGTCTATAAAATAAAAAAATATGTGCAATAAATTATCTTATTGTAATCCCAGATTTGATAAGTGTTTAATCCCAATTATTAATCATATAAATAATAATTCTGATTTAAAGACTTTAGCCAGTTGTTGTGGTCATAGAAAGTATAATACTACAATAGTAGTGAAAGATAAATTAGGAAATATTTTTGAACTTTATTCAAGAATATCTTTACTTCCTAAAAAAAGAAACAGGTATATAAAAAAGATAATGTTGGATTTTATTATATACCTGAAATTGTTTAATATTTTTTTGTATTTTTAAATTATTTTTCTAAATATAATATTACCATTTCATTTAACCTAAAACTTATTTTTTTAATAGTTCCAACTAAATTTATCAAAATAATATTACCATTTAACATAAATCGTAATATTTTTTATTCTTCAGGTAAATATTTTGTTGAATTTTAATAGTAGAGATGAAATGGAAATAATATCAATTTAAAGTGTGTTTTAAAGAATTTTTTTTATTGAGTAATATAAAAATACTAACTAAATAAGTTTTTGCTGTTAAAAGATTGATTTATAGGTTTAAAAGTTAATATTTAGTTAAAATATTTACCTAAGACTAAATTATAAATATGTAAAAAATAACTGTTAATTAATAAAAAATAACTTATTTTTTTAAAAAATATGGATATCAAAAAGGATAAGGGAAAATTATTTTTCATAATTGTTATAATTGTATGTTTATTGTTTGGTGTGTATATTGTTTATACACAGTATTTCAGTGAATCACCAATAGATTTATTCGAAGACTATGATGAGATGTCAGATGCTATTGGAGATCCAGTATCAAATTCTACAGTACCAACTATTAGTGAAGTTATTTATTGGTTAGCTAATGAAGATACTACAGACAGGATTGCTTATGATTTAGAAACTTGGATATGTAGTGATTATTCAACCAAACTTCTTATAAATGCTAAAGAAGAAAATTGGAGAATGTATATAGTCATTTTATATTATAGTTATAATGGAGATGATTCATATGGTGAAAATACTCCTTATGGTGAATATGGTCATGTTTTTAATATGATTTATTGTACAGATGGAGATGGAGATGGTGAATTAGATATATGGTATATCGAACCACAATCCGATGGAGTTTGGCAATTAAATCGTGTTCATTATAATACATATGCTTATTATATTGGTACTGCCAGTTCAGTGTGGAGTGGAATGTACTGGGTTAATTATTATCTTTATTTTGGATAATTTTTTCAATATTTTTTTATTTGATAAATCCATTTATACTAAAAAACATAACATTTAAATATATGAAAAAATACCTATTAATTAATATTAATTAAATTAAAATAATTTATAAAATAAAATAGAATTAAAAATAAAAAAACAGGTGTAAAATAAAAATGGCAAAAAAATATACTGATGAGGAATTACTTGATGCTTGTATAAGTTATAGCAAGGAAGTCAAGAATTATACCACATCAAGTGAGTTTGAAAAAAGTAAGTTTGTTAAACCTATATGGAAGAAATCAGGTTTAGCAAGAATAGTTAATCAAATACTTCTCGTTTTAAATAAAGCAATTGATGATGGAATTTATTCAAAAGAAGTAGTTAATAGAAGACATTTTTTCATTTTGGATGAAATTGAAAGTTCTAAACCTGAAGAAGAAGAGGAAGAAGAGGAAAAAGAGGAAGAGGTAGACGAAGACGAAGAAGAAGACGAAGACGAAGACGAAGAAGAGGAAGAAGAAATGCAAGAGGCAATTGATGATGTTGTGGATGAAGAACTTGATGATGATGGACAAGCTATGGAAAAGTTCGCTGAAGAAACAGGTTTATCTGCTATGACTAAAAAAGGAACAATCAGAAAAGATTACACTAAATGGAAGAAAAGCAACTGGAATTAAGCTTAAAATTAACTAAATTTTTTTTATTTATTTATTTTATTGTGTTGCAAGTGTGTTTAGATTTCCTGAGCACCAACAGAATAAAAACTCTAATTTTAGTAAAAAGGTAAATAAAAATGGCTGGAAGACCAAAATCAAAGGAAGAGGTTCTTAGTGTTGGTTTAACTATTACTATAACAAAAACAGAAAAAAAATATCTTGATGAACTACTTCAAATAAGTGGAGATTCTATGAATCAGTTTTTTAGAAATTTACTTTCTGAAAAAATCTTAATTTTAAAACAAATTAAAAGAAAGAGATAAATTTAAGTAGGAAAGGTTTAACTATGGTAAAATTTGATAAAAATGGATGGTTTATTGGACAGAAAATTAATACAAAAATCCAACATGAAGATTATCATATTGATTTATATCCAAAAACAGAAGAAAAGAGAGTAATCTTACCAGATTATGATAAATCAAAATATAAAATGTATGGACATACTAATGTTAATTTAGTTGAAGGTGTTCTTAAAATTGTTTCTTTTTATCAAACTAAATATAAAGGAAGTAAATTTAGTGAATGGTATAAAAAAGATTCAGGTGCTTTAGCAATTGTTGGAAAGTCTATTAAAACCAAAAAAACATCAATTGTAAAGATATTAATTTTAAAATAAAAAAATTAATATTGCCTAATTTTTAAATATATTTAAATAGTTAAATAGTCTATAAATAATTATAGAAAGGATCAATAAAAAATAAAAAATTTAAAAATGGAGTTGAAAGAAATGGGATGTAAAGTCGTTAAAAAAAGGATCAAACATATTGATATCCGTCTTTTTGAAGAAGAAATTGATGTGGCAGAATTTGTAGCATTATATTTGAATTTAAGCTATGACCAATTATTTGTTAAGTTTATTAAAGAATATGCTGAACATACATTTGCTAAAAATATAGAATATAAATTTGTATTATAAAAATTGGAAAGGGTTTAAAAATGGATTATATTTTAAAAGATGATATATTAACCATTACTAATAATAAAAATGGTTATAAAAGGGTTTTAACCTTAAGAAAAGGGCAAATTAGAGCTATTAATCATATAGAAAATCATTTTATGGAAAATTTTCTTTTAGTTGCACCGACTGCTTGGGGAAAAACAGTTATAGCAATAGTTTATATCATAAAAATGTATAATGATGGATTAAAATCAGTATATACATCTCCACTTAAAGCATTGACAACAGAAATAGTTTCCAAATTAACTGAATTAGGACTTATAGTTTTAGAGGATACAGGAGATTTCAGGAAGGATCCATTAAGGGATTACGAAAAATGTGATGTATTAAGTACAACTTATGAAAGACTTGGTTCGGTTATAATAAATCAGAAGAATCATAGTGTTTTTGATGATTTTGGTCTTGTAATTGTTGATGAAGTTCATACAGTTCATTCTGACAGTAGAGGTGTTGATTTAGAGTCTTTAATAGTTAAAATAAAACAACATACTTCAATGGCAGTCATGGGAATGTCTGCTACTATAAAAAACTATGGACAAGTGGCAGATTTTCTTGAAGGTGAATATATTTATGTTCCTGTATCAGAAAGACCTGTTAAGCAGAATATAAAAATTATGTATTATTCATCTGAAAATCATTATGCATCAATTTCGGAAAGAAATTCAATGTTAAGACCAATATTAAATGATTTAATTAGAAGAGATAAACAAGCGTTAATCTTTTGTAGTTCACGCGATAGGTGTGAACAATTAGCAAGAAGTTTTTCTGGGTTAAAACAAAGAGATCCGACTGAACTTGCTAAAAGATCAACTTACACTTGGCATCATGCTGGAGTAGAGGTTTATCAAAAGAAAGAAATAGAGCAAATGTTTTTAGAAGAAAAAGTTAGATTTATCTTTTGTACTCCCACTCTTGCTATGGGAGTAAATTTACCTGCATATAGTGCAGTTATTTATGATGCTTATCGTTATAGTGGACTATTATCAGATGATGTTATGATTGAAGGTCTTGAAGTTGAGCAGATGTATGGAAGAGCAGGGAGACCACAATATGGTGAAAAAGAATGTGAAATTTATATTTTTCCACGTTCAAGAGATGAACCTTATATTTTACAAGAGAATTATATAAAATCAAAAATGCTTAAAAAATTGAAATATGTATTTAACGAATGGATAACCAGTGGGATTAGTTTTTCAGCAGAAATATTAGATTCTTTAAAGAAAACACTTTTGAGTAAACAACATGAGTTTAATGAGATTAAAAAAGAAGGAACTATTGCACTTAGATTTCTACTTACAAATGGATTTATAAATAGAAATGAAAATAAAGAATTTATACCTTCTTTTTTAGGAAGAATGACAGCGTTATTTCGTATTAGACCAGAAACTGCTTTACATTTTAAGAAAATAGAGTATGAATATAATAAAAGAGATTTTTCTGATTTGGAATTAGTAGCAAATCTTTTAAACACCGACGAATTTTTAGATTTGATTAGGGTTGCCGAGAGAGATACTCAGTTAATTGATTTATGTTCAAGAATTTTTATGGAGCAGGGAATATCATATGATTTATATGATAAAAAGATACTTAAAGCGATTCCAATGATTTTTACCGATTATTTTAATAAGAAGTTTAATGTTAGAATTGTTTTATATAGAACTGATGCAAATACACTTGCTAAAATTATGAAAAGACTTTTGAGTTCAGCTGAAGTTATAATTTATGATAAAACTCTTAAAAAAAGAATTTCATACCTAAAAGTAATGATACAAAACAAAACTTTAGACAGGGATGTTGCTATACTAAAAAGTGCTAAGGGACTTGGCGATGTAAGACTTAATAGGTTATTTAGAGCAAATATAAAAACTCCTGAAGCTTTTTTAGGAAGAGCAGATTCAGAACTTATAAGAATTATGAAAGTATCAAAAAAGGTATTAGATAACATAAAAATTAGCTTAAAACAAGCAATTAAAGAAAACATAAAAATAACAAAAAAGGAATAAAAAATATGATGAATAAAGAATCATTAAAAATTAAAGTATATTGCCCAAATTGTAAGAAAAAAATTACAGTTGGATATACTGATTTAGACATTAACTATAATGTATTTAGTATTAATACAAAATGTGAGCATTGTAATTGTAAAGTTGAACTTTTCTATGATCAAGGAGATATAATGGAATTAATAAACAAAGAATAAAGAGATGTAAAAATAATCATTAGAATTTCAATTAAGTATCCATTGAGTGTAATTGATAGACGAGGTTTTATTAGAAGATGAAAAAAAGATGTAAAAACTGTAAAACCATTGTAAAGTGTGATAATATAGAATATCACAAAGATGATGGAAGAGGAATCTACTGTGATGTTTGTGGAGGATTTATATCTATTCCAAAACAAATAAATGGGAATGTTAGAATAAGCAGTAGCAGAAGGTATGTTAGAGGAAGAAGATTATCTAATAGGCATAATATGATTACAATGTATGTTATTGCTCTTATTATTCTTGTAATACTTACTACTGGTGTATTTTATTATTTTGGTTCTGATGGTATTTGGTATTTTGAACCAGAAGAAAAAGGATATTCAACCTTTATTCTTTATGATAATAATACACATTATGATGTTTCTGATGAAGTTGAAATATCTATTTTAATTTCAGAAAATGATGTTATATTTGATGATATTTCAGATATTCATAATTTATCTAATTATGAAATGAATAATAATACTCTGAAAGCATCATATATGGAAATAGATATTAGACATATAGAATATCTCTTGGTTTTAATAGATCCAAATAATACATCGGTTTATATTAGTGAATATCATTCAATTGTTGGTGGAACTAATAGGATTTTTTGTTTTTATGTAAATATAATAAATGGTTTTTTAGGTTTTATTCCTACAATTTTAAATTAAAAGAGGTAAAAAATAATGGGCATATTAACTTTCTTAGTAGTTGTTATTTATGTATTTGTTGGAGATAAGTTGGAAAGGTGCTGTGGTGATGAAGATTTTCATATTGAATGAAAATACTGGAATCCTTCTTGAGACAGTCGGAGACACTCAGAAGGACAGGTTTGATCCACCTGCACCCATTTCCATAGAATCACAGTTCACAGGGAGAATTCCACTCCCTGTGGACACAATTAAAAAAAGGTGTTTATTATAGGAACAAAAATAAAACAAATGGTTGACCAAGTTAAAAGATCTGTTACAATAGAAAATTTATTTAATAAAACAATTGCAATAGATGCATTTAATTCAATATATCAATTTCTTTCTATAATAAAAGGAAAAGATGGAAAACCTTTAAAAGATTATAGAGGAAGAATAACATCACATCTTAGTGGTTTATTATATAGGAATTTGATATTTTTAGAAAAAAGTATTAAACCTATTTATTGTTTTGATGGAATAAATAAATCTCAAAAGGTAAGATGGTCTAAACCTACAAAAAGTAAGGTTAGGATTAATGAATATATAATTTCAGAAAGTAAATCACTTTTAGATGCTTTAGGAATTCCTTGGATTCAAGCACCAGCAGAAGGAGAAGCACAATGTTGTTATCTTGTCCAGCAAGGAGATGCTTGGGCTGTTGCTTCTCAAGATTATGATTGTTTTGCTTTTGGTGGAACAAGATTAATTAGAAATTTTGCAGTTCATAGAAAAAGGAAAAAAGGAAACACTCAAACAGAGTATGATATTGAGTTTATATCACTTGAGAAATTATTGAATTATTGGAAAATCACAAGAGAACAACTTGTTGATATTTCTATATTAGTAGGAAATGATTTCTTTGAAGGATTTAAGGGATTTGGTGAAAAGAAAGCTTTAAAATATATAAAAGAATTTAAACATGTATTTGGAAATGATGATATAATACTTTTAAGAAGAGATGGTGGTGAATCACTTGGAGAAGAAATGTATAATACATATATGGATAATAGAAAAATATTCTTAAATCCAGTAGTAAATAAAGATTATAAAATAAAGTTTAAAAAACCTAATTATATAGAATTACATGAATTACTCGTTAGAGAACATAATTTTTCAGACAGAAGAATTGATTCTGTAATATCAAGATTAAAAAAGCTTAATGAAAACAGTAAAAAACAAATAAATTTAGCTAAATTTTTAAAATAAAAAAATGAGAATAAATAAAAACAATAAAAAAGTAGAAGATATTAATATTTTTGATGAAGAAGAATCAAATATCCATCTAATACAACTAAAAGGAAAAATAATCAGAGATTGTGTTTGTCCTTTAGGAAAAATTCTTCCATGTGAAGATTGTGAGGAGTTTTATGATGGATGGGGAGTTGATACTGTAAATTATGAAATTCATGTTTATTGTAATAATCCTAATATAGTAGATGGAAAAAGTTTAAAATTATCTGTTATAAAAGGAAAAAGAGAGGAAAAGAAGAAAAGAAGGGAAAAAAGATTTAAAAATACTCCAATGGGAAGATCAAAAATTCCAGAAAGGGCTGGTGAATATGATTTATTAGATAATAGAGGAAATATAATATATTCTGGAAGAGCTAATAACTTAAAAAGGAAAATTAAGGAAGAACATTACGATAAAACAAAAATATTTTCATATATTAAAATTAGAATAGAAAAAAAGAAAAAAGAAGAAAAGTGAAAAACATGGAAATATATGAATGTGTTGGATGTGGAGACTATTATTATAAAATGACAAAACAATGTCCATATTGCGATTGTACAACTCTTACAAAATTAGAAGGAACTGAAGAAGAGGTTTTAATTATAGTTCTTAGGGAAATTAATATAGAATCTGGAGTATATGAACAATTTGATTATGAATCACTTAAAGAGAAAGTAAGCAAAAAACTTGGTAATAACGATTATGGATGGATGTCATTTGATAATGCCTTAAAGAAAGCTTGTGATAAAGGATATTTTTCAGAAATTACTTTGTATATTTCAAGTGCATAAAAAAAGATGATTAAATTATGATAAAAACAAAAAAAGGAGGAAAAGAATTATGGTAAATAAAAACAATCTTACAAAAAAGCAAAAAAAGATAAAAGAAGTCTTTAAAAATCATAAAGAACAAATGACTTGGGATGAAATAGAAAAAATATTTAAGGATTTGTAGATAATGGTAAAAATAATTAAACAGTCTTATGAAATACTTACTGATCTTGATGGATTAGTAATTCTCAAAAATATTGAGAAAGCTGCCAGAACTTGTTATAAATCTGAACATCTTATAATAGAAGATGGTGAATCTGCTAAGAAATTAGTTAAAAACTTAGTGGAAAGAGGACATACTGCTATGTTAGAACATGGTGGAATGATTTCTGTTAAGATAATTTGTAATAGAGGACTAACCCATGAATTAGTAAGACATCGATTATGTAGTTATGCACAAGAAAGTACAAGATACTGTGATTATTCTAAAGATAAACATGGAAATGAAATAACAGTAATTAGACCATTAAATTTTCATAGTTATAGTTCTATAGAAAAAGAAAATCAAATATATTGGGCTTGGTGTCAAGCAATGGATGCAGCTGAACAATCATATTTTAGATTAAGAAAACTTGGAGTATCACCACAAATAGCTCGTGGTGTACTTCCAATTGATATTAAAACTGAAATCATTATTTCTACTAATCCAACAGAATGGAGACACATACTAAAACTTAGAACTTCTCCAGCTGCTCATCCACAAATAAGAGCTATTATGATTGGAATATTAAAAGATTTTAAAAATAAAATACCAATTATATTTGATGATTTATGATAATAAGAAAGAAAGTATTAGCTTTTATGTATTGGAATAAATGTTATATGTCTAAATGTAATATATGCATTGAACGATGTAATTCTAAAACAAAAAATAAAATACTTAAAATTTTAACTAAAATAAGAAAAGTAAACAGGTGGTAAAAATTGGGAAAAATAAAAATATATCAAGGAATATATAATATAATTAGCAATAAAGCTTTTTATAGAGATGGATATTTCCATAGAGAAACAAGAAGATCTTTTTTAACATTACATAATAGATTTAAAAATTTGCTGAGTAGAAAACGTATCAAATTCTTTTTTAAGTATAATTCCTATAAGAATATTGTTTTAAGGGAATTTTATTTTACATTTGGAGAAGATTTGGAAAAAGGTATTTTCGTAATTAGTATTTGTCATCCTTTTTTTGATATGTTTGACGAAAAACTTGGTGAATCGATTGTTATTGGAAGAATCAAACGAATGCGTGGAGATGTGAAATACGAAACAAATAAACCTGTAAGAAATATACATGGAGAAATTATTTTAGACAAAAATGGAAAACCAATAATGAAATATAGAAAAAAGTTTTATGAACCATATAATTTAGATGCTAAAGTTTTAGATAAGAATGGAAATGAAACTGATAAATTAAAATATCCATACATAAGTAAAAATTTAAATAGAAGGATTTAGTAATCATGAAAAATAATATACATATTTTGTGGGAAGAACTGGAACTTTTTTTGGAAAATGATAAAGATTTTCAAATTATTAAAATTGAAGATGATTGTATAGAGATTAAAGCATTACATATAAGAGCTTTTCATATAAATTATATATATGGTATTATTTTAGCTCGTATAATGCCTTTAAATTGTATTTTAGAATTGGAAAGTTCTTATATTCAAGCTGATGATTTGAAAAATGATTCATTTTCATTTGATTTAACTATTAATACCAAAAAGAACCTTTTTTATAAAGGACTTATAAAAATAACTAAAAATGATAAATAGAAAGATATTGAATAAAAAATAAAAATGTATAATTATGACTTTTAAAATTACAGAATATATATATTTAACAGATTTTATTCCAGAATTCAAGAGAATTAAAGAATCATTAGATAACTATAATTTAGTTATTATAGTTGGTGATGAAGGAACTGGAAAGACTGGATTTGTTAATAATTATTTTAGTAATTTTAATGATTTTTTAATTAATAGAGTGGATTCAAACACACCAAAATTTCAAATTTTAAGCTATTTAAGGAACAAAAATATTTTCTATAAGAAAAAGGTATTAATTTATGATGATA
>Ga0114923_10000806_pt1 | contig 22670 bp, 18 predicted proteins | sample SumtaG_FD_89578 | JGI IMG/M metagenome (GOLD analysis project Ga0114923, IMG submission 89578) | Deep subsurface microbial communities from Indian Ocean to uncover new lineages of life (NeLLi) - Sumatra_00157 metaG | ecosystem: Environmental > Aquatic > Marine > Oceanic > Sediment | place: near...
ACCGGAACGGATGCCAATGCGATCCAGCTTACACGCGCCGGCGTAGCCACAGGATTAGTGAGCATCCCCCTGCGCTACATGCACACCTCTGTGGAAACACTCTCACTCAAAGATGTAGAGAATGTGTCCAAATTGCTCACAGCATTCATACTCAGATTAGATGACAGCGTGGATTTCACTCCATAATCATCAGGGGTTAATCAGGCGCTGAATAGGGCAGGCGAACCGGTCAGCCAAGATTACTGGAGGCCATGAATCCCTGTGTAAGAATATATTACCGCAGCTCTCAAATAAGGCGGTAGTATTGAGTTTCAGCCCTGTCTCTATTGTTTCTCGATAGAAAACTATTTTTTAATAGCAATTAACGGCGGAATCAAGGGAGAGGAATGCAGCGCGTTGGGACCCGCCGGATCATCGCGGCCGTACTACAAGGTCGATCAGAAAAGCACGATTTCCGAAATCCGAGACCACCATCACCGTATCGTCGGTGGCCCAGTCGAGTCCGGTCATTCCCAGGAGTCCGTTGGTTCTAACTATTCCAGGGAAGGTATCGTCCAACTCCAAAAGCTTCTTCTCAGTCCCACCCAAGATATCCCTTACCGCCAGGATTGTCTTTTCCGTTTCGCGGTTCCGGTACAGATACATAACTTTCGTACCCGCCGGAGAAAGGGTGGCGTTGACACAGCGCTCCCTGTTACTCCCGGTGCCGGGGACCAGGTCGCGCCGCTTTCCACTTTCCAGGTCCAGGAGGGCGAAGACGCGCTCACCTCCAGTGGCCTGACCCTGTGATTGTAGCCGATCGGGATAGAAGATGAGAGCTTCACCTCCCCGGAAGGAGATGTCCGCCAGGGCGGTGAAGCGGATACCGATCCTGATATTACTCAAAATTTGTCGGAGCTGCGGATTAGCGGAGTCAAGAATCCACAGACCCGCGTCCTCCGGATCCCCCCGAGGATTCGTAAAGGAATAGATAAACCGCCCGGTGGGGTATTCGAGCTTTAGAGAAACAATGTTCAGGCCCTGTGCCAGCACTCCCGACACGGGTTCCGGTATCCCCCCTTCCGCGGGGAGACGGAAGAAACGCGCCTCCATGGTCATGGATTGCTTTCTCAACATTCGCTGGAATATGAGGGTTCCGCCGTCCGGCGCCCACACCGGAGTGACGTCGACCAGCGCGGACTGGCGCTCCGAACCGCTCATAGGCACCTTGCTCGCGTCATCTTCGGTGAGATTCCGCAGCTCCCCCCGGTCCAGGTCGATCAGGAGGATGTCCGGCTCCATCATGTATACAAAGAAGTTGTCCGTAAAGGCGATCCGGCGACCGTCGGGAGACCAGGCCACGCTGTTCGGGTCGCTCAACCCACGTTCCACAAGAAAGTCCGCCCTTTCATCCAGGCTCTTCGCGTCGTATACGGAAACGGAAACCTGGGAGTAGGCCAGGATACTGCGCCCGTCGGGGGAGAGACTGTGGACAAGGCGCCCTTCCAGCTCGATTTCCCTGGGATCGCGAGCGGTCAGCATAGCCGCCTGGACGCTCTCCGAGGCCGGCAGGGGAACCCCGTAGATCCTTTGAAAGGCCGTCCCCACATCCCCTTCCGTTGAAAAGTCCGGGGTTCGGTCACCTTGGATCTGGTTTTCCCCATGCCGTTGAGACCGGGAGGGCGCCAACCCGGGGGGGCGGTCCTTTCGCAAGACCAGGGTCTGCTCCCCCGGAGCCGAAAACGTGCAGGATTCCGGAGTAAAGTCCAGGGTTGCGGGCTCGTCGAAGTCGGTTTTCAGAGCAAAGAGGTTTCCCTTCCGTTCGTCCGCCGTCGCTGTCATCTCGAGCACCCAGGCTTCGATGGTGAATCGGAATCCCGTGTCCGTTCGTATCGCCTCGAGAACCAGCTCCCCCTCCTCTTCCACGAATGAGGAGTAGCTCCCGGAGACCTCCCCGGGATCTCCTGTTCTCTTGATGAGAGTGAAGGTATCGGTATCGTACTCCGAGGTGATGGTGCATTCAGTCCCTCCGAACCGGAGGTTCAGGTAGTCCCCTTCGAGGTCGAGCCGGTACTCATCGGAACCGCTGCGCTCCTCGTGAAAGGTCAGAGTTTCTTCTTCGTTGGACATGAAGAGGAAGAGATACTCCCCGGGTTCGGGTTCATCCACCTTGATCTTCAAGGGCATCCCCATGGTGAAGCCTAAATACGAACCGGTAATGTCAAAATCCTGCCCCGAAGCGGAGAAAACGACCCAGGCAAGGATAAAAAGTGCGAAAAACAAATGTCTCATTGTCGGGCCTCCTCACGGGAGCTATGGTATGCTATTACCAAAATTGCGGCCCCGGCTCGGTTGCATCTGTCAGGGAGAAGGAGCCTGTCGTCAAGTACCCCACTTGGTAAATTATAAATTAAACTAATAATATGAACAAGTATCTTCCTAAAAACAGTATCCTTAAGTTTATGACTGTGTTGTCTATTTAGCAATGCGGGATAACAATGTGAGAACGGAAAAAATGAATCCGGCTGATTCCTTTTGCTAAGCCAAGTCCCTGGCCGGGCTTTATAAACGAATAAGAAAATATTACCGCAGCTCTGAAAGAAAGCGGTAGTATTGAGATGTAATTAATAACGGATAATGATTTTCTCGATCTCGGTTTTATGGGTTACTTTCAGGAATAGGGTCTGGGATTCAGTTTCATAGAACCAGCCATCGCTGTATTGAAAATAGCGGGCATCCAGCTGCCATGGTATTCCATGCAATTCCAGATGGCTGAATGGCTTCAAACCCTGAATAATTAAATAGTGACTTCCCTTTACAGGAAAGGATAGAGAAAAGCTGTATACATCCTCGGTAATTTCGATGTCAATAACCTGAGAGGCAGTCCATATCCAGGAGCCGGGATATAAATAGCTGTATAAGGGAATTTCCCGGGGGAGATATTCATTATCAGCTATAAGGGGGTAAATATCTTCTACAGGAATTATTCCTGATTGTTCAATTATTCTATTCTGATTGATCTCAAGGCGCAGGGGGAGGTGGCTGCTATCAGGGGTATGGGCTGCTCTTCCCAGTGCGGAGAAGATCAGGTTTCTGCCGATAGCACTGAATGCTGCTTCATTGAGTAATTCCCCTAGTGAGAGAAGAAGACTTCCGCCTTTAATTGATAGATAGAGGTCTACAATATAATCTTCGTTTGTCAGCATCGGCAGTCCTGCGGTTGTTTTTCCCCGGCTCAGGAAAAAACCCTGATCAGTTTCGATTATTGCCGGCAGCAACCTTTGGCTGAAAATGTTCCGGATCTTTAAGGTGGTGGAGTCGCTGAAAGCGATAAATGAAGAAATATCTAAATAAAGATCCAGAAGAGCGAGCAGCTCTTCTGTTGACAATTCTTCAATATCTATACCATCTGTCAGGCGAATAACCTCTTCTATCAGCGAGAAGGGAGCATGATTGAGAATGAAGCGAAGCAGATGTGGAAGCTGTAAAAGGGATAGATCGGAATTTTTTATCTGATCGGTTAGCTTTTCTATCTGGATGGATTCCTGCTCACGTGAGTAGTTATAATACTTTTGTAAGCCGCCAAGATAGGGTGTGGTATAAGCGGGAAGAAGCTCCCCGGGGTTCGCAGACATTACTCTTCTGAATTGCCTGACAGCGGGGAAAAAGATTTTTTGATAGTCGCCGCGGTTCAGGGATTCAGAAAAAAAAGCAGCTATTAAGCTTTCAACCTGCAATGGACTTTCTGTGCCCCGGAACTCTCTTTTCTGCCAGTTTTGATAGGATTCATCAAGAAAGGTATTTAATCTGTCTTCGAATTCTTTTCTGTCAACGAAATATTCGCTTTTTGAAAACCAGTAGAGGTAAGGATTCACCCTCCTGTTTACAGCACGTTCTATATATACAGTAATTTTCTGATTATGCGGCTCTCTTTTTAAAGTAAGATGCTTTGTCGCAAAATTTATATCTGAACCGTGAGGCAGGTATATAAAGTAATTTCCGGTATCTAAATTGAGAGAGTATAACGGAAAGCCGGTTATTTTTTCTGTTTTTACTTTTGTAATATCCACGGGAATTGATAGGGTCCGATAATCCAGAAATTTAGAAGATAGAATCGGTTCCAGCGAAAGAGAGTCACCGGATTCATCTTGTATGGTAAAGCGTATGGTTAATCCTTCATCGAATTGAAGATCAATTCCCCTGGAAAAGGTATAGAATGATTTGACTGCCAGTTCTATTTCTGTTTCATCTTCTATTTGGATAATTAAGGGATTTTTTTTGGAAAAGTTAAATTCAAAATCATTGATGCGAATATTTAATCTGTGAATTACCTGCTGATTCAGGTCGCGGCCCTTTGATCTCTCTCCTGAGATTACCAGATTGCCTACTTTTTCGCTGAATTGTTCTTTTGCCGAGAGTTGCAGATAGAAAAAGAAGAGCACTACGCCAATATATAGTAATGGTATAAGGCAGTACCAGAGCGAGAACTTCTTTTTCATAGAGGTGTAATTCTATCAACAGAACCTTAAAGATTCAAGGTTGTGCAAATTAAATAAGATAGATATATTAAACTACTTCTGTATTACGGAGACATGATGTTGCGGGGAAGTTCTGCTTTAGCTTTAATAATACTTTTTATCTTTTTAACCGGTTGCAGTTCAATAGAAGATGTTCCGGAAGAATCTGGCAAAGATGAGCTGCCCTATGCGAGGATCAGCTTTTATATTTCGGCTGGTGATCCGGAAAAAGCTCTGTCAGAGTATGAGCAGGCGTCAGTAAAAGAACCGGAGAGCGAAGAAACCAGACTTCTCTATTCAAGACTGTTATTGCTTGCCGGAAGACTGGATGAGGCTCAAGCGGAACTTGATAAGCTTGTTACCGCAGATCCGCAAAACACGGATGCTTTTTTTAATCTTTCTCTTATAGAGGGAATCATGGGCAACCGGACCGCCCAGAAGGAGTTTTTGCAGAAAATAATCGGGATTGATAATAAACATGCTCAGGCGCACGCCTCATTAGGTGAGATCAGTTTAATTGATGAAGATTATCCAAAAGCCCGTGAATATTTTGAAAGTGTGTTAACAGTAGATTCACAAAATACGGTTGCATTAATGGGGTTGGGAAATATATTGTTAAGAGAAGAAAAAAATGAAGAGGCTCTGGTTCTATTTGACAGGATCTTAATAAATGAGCCGGATTTTTCTTTTGGCTATCTGGATAGATCAAAAGCCAGGAAGGCATTAGGGGATACTCCGGGGGCTTTAACGGATATCACGGAAGCTATCAACCTGGATAGGGAGTACTACTGGAATTATATTGACCGGGGCCGGTTACTCATAGAATTAAGGCGCAAAGATGAGGCTTTAGTTGATTTTAATAAAGCGGTGGAAATCGATCTTGATTATTTTATTGCCTATGTTTATCGTGCCGGCCTGAACTATGAAGCGGATAAGATCAATGCAGCTCTCAAAGATTATGAGAAGGTGATTGACCGGAAGCCGGATTATCACTTTGCCTATGGCCATCTTGGCGGACTTTACTTTGTAACAGATAATTGGAAACTTTCTGCAGAAATGTTTCAAAAAGCCTATGAGTATGAAAATCTGGAATACTCTTTCATTTTGCTCAAAGCTTTAGCCCTTAAACAGGGAGCGATGGAAAAAGAAGCGCGCAAGTACCTGGAGGGAATGATAAAGGAGCTACCGTGGGAATCATGGTATTATACTATTGCTCGTTACCTGGCAGGAGCGGCTGGTGAATTCGCTGTAGTCAATGCTGCCAACAAAGAGAAGGATAAAATAATAAAAGGGCAGATGCTTTTCTATCTTGGCAGTGAATTTTTACGTGAAGGTAAAACCGTAACCGGCTTAAAATATTTAATTGAAGCAAGAGATATCAATGGTCAGGAAATCTTAGAGAGAAAAATAGCGCACTGGCTCTTACTGGAGGATAATCAGCAGGATGAATGAATCTATAACTAAACTGGTTTTTAGGGAGCGTGAGTTTCTACTTTTAGGCACTGCCCATGTTTCCAGAGAAAGCGTGGAAGAGGTTAAAGAGCTGATCAGAAAGGAGCAGCCGGACAGGGTTTGTATTGAAATCGATAAAGCAAGATATAAATCCCTGGTTGAAAAAAGCCAGTGGAGCAATCTGAATATTTCGGCGGTGTTAAAAGGGGGTAAAGGATTTTTGCTGCTGGCAAATCTGATACTTTCATCCTTTCAGAGAAAGCTGGGAATGGATCTTGGTATTAAGCCCGGGGAAGAGATGGTAACGGCAATTAACCTTTCAAAAGAACTTGATATCCCTTTTTCTCTCTGTGATAGGGATATTCAAATTACCCTCAAACGCGCCTGGGTCAAGTCCGGATTCTGGGGAAAAAATAAGATGTTAGCCGCCATGTTGTCTGCTGTTTTTTCCAACGAAAAGCTCAAGCAAGAGGACATTGAAAGTCTCAAAGAGAAGAATGCGTTACAGAATATGCTCAATGAACTGGCGGAATATTTGCCTGCGGTAAAAGAAGTGCTGATTGATGAACGTGACCGGTACCTGGCCACCAGGATATTCAGTTCGTCGGGAAATAGAGTAGTGGCAATTATCGGCGCAGGACATGTTAATGGAATAATCAGTAATATGGAGGCGTTAGAGGCAGGCGATCTTAAAGATGAGTTATCATCCCTGGAGGAGATTCCGCCGGCTGGTAAGTTTTCTAAATTCCTGCCCTATCTGGTACCGCTTCTAATATTAGGGCTGTTTGCCACGGGGTTTTTAAGATCAGGATTGATTTTCAGTATCTCCATGATCTGGAAATGGATACTGGTAAATGGAACCCTCTCTTCAATTGGGGCACTGCTTGCCTTTGCCCACCCTCTTACTGTTATACTTGCCTTTGTCGCCGCGCCCATTACCTCGATTAATCCCACGGTCGGTGTCGGTCTGTTCACCGGTGTGCTGGAATCGATACTGAGAAAACCAAGGGTTTCAGATTTTGAAAATTTGCCGGAAGATATACTAAGCATAAAGGGATTCTTCAGGAATAGAATTACCCATATTCTTTTAGTTTTTTTCTTTTCCAGCATAGGAAGTGTGGTGGGTACCTTTATCGGTATTCCCTATTTGACTTCCCTGCTTAGGTAGCGGGTAGCAAAGCAGCTCCATTTACTTGAATTTATAGTATAAGGATATTAATATTAGCCCATGGTTACCCGGAAAATGATTAAAAAGATACCCAAGATTGAACTTCACGATCACCTTGATGGCGGTGTAAGAGCGTCGACAATTGTTGAACTTGCCGCGGAGCAGAATATAGAACTGCCTACGTACGATCCGGATGACCTTACAGCCTGGTTTCAAAGGGGAGCGAACCGTAAAAGCCTGGCTCTATATCTGGAGGGTTTTAACGTAACCCTGGCAGTAATGCAGAAACCCGAAGCCCTTGAGCGCATCGCCTGTGAAGCGATTGAAGACCTGGCGGCGGATAATGTGGTGTATGCCGAGATCCGCTTTGCCCCGGTGCTTAACCAGCAGAAGGACTTGAATTTAGAGACGGTAGTTAAATCGGTATTACGGGGTCTGGAAGCGGGTAAAAGAAAAACCGGTGTGGAATATGGGTTAATCCTCTGTGCCATGAGAGACCAGTCAGTTTCACTGGAAACAGCGGAGCTGGCCGTATCCTTTCGGGGAAAAGGTGTTGTGGGCTTTGATCTTGCCGGGGATGAGTATGGACACCCGCCTAAAAAACATCTCGATGCCTTTGAATATATACGTCAGAAAAACTTCAATATTACAATCCATGCCGGAGAGGCTTTCGGTATGGAGTCAATATGGCAGGCAATTCAGCTATGTGGAGCTCACCGGATAGGCCATGCCACCAGGCTACTTGAAGATATGATGGTTGTTGGAACCAGGATCGAAAAGATGGGCTCCCTTTCCAACTATATTCGTGACAAGCGCATCCCGCTGGAGATGTGCCTGTCTTCCAATGTACAGACCGGTGTAGCCAATAATATTGATGAACATCCCTTCAGCATCTACTACCGCAATAATTTCCGGGTTTCTATATGTACTGACAATCGTTTAATGAGTAATACTACCCTGGGAAAAGAGATGTCTCTGGCTGTTAAGCACTTCAATCTTACTTTGGGAGATCTGGAAAAAATATCCATTAATTCCATGAAATCAGCTTTCGTCACCCATGACGAACGTATAAGGATAATCTATGATGTTCTTAAGCCCCGCTTTGCCCGTATGTGGGAAGAGATCACCTCAATTTCGTAATGTAAGTTATATTTTATGATCCCGGATGAAGTAATGATAAGAATGGTTTTAAGGGGGAATATATGGCCGATCTTTCAGTAAAATATATGGGATTGGATCTCTCCAATCCTCTAATTGTATCCAGCTCCAGCCTTACCGGGACAGTCGATAAGGTTAAACTCTGTGAAGACAGCGGCGCCGGAGCTGTTGTTTTAAAATCGCTCTTTGAGGAACAGATTGAGTCTGAAGCTGAACAGATAGATGATGAATCCTGGCCCTATCCCCATCCCGAGGCTTTTGATTATATGAGACAGATGGGAATGAGGCTTGGGCAGGATGAGTACCTGAAACTGATTGAAGGGGCCGTGCAGGCGCTTTCAATTCCGGTAATTGCCAGTCTTAACTGCGTTTCTCCCAGGTGGTGGAACAGTTATGCAGAAAAACTTGCCGGGGCCGGCGCCGATGGAATCGAGCTCAATATATCCATAATGCCCAGGGATTACAATCAAAGAGCTGCTGAGATCGAGAAAGTTGTCATTAAGATAGTTGAAAGCATATCAAAGCGTGTTAATCTGCCGATAGCAGTGAAGATCGGTCCCTACTTCACTTCTCTTCCTAATCTTGCTGTCGGCTTAAGGAGAGTGGGAGCTGAAGCCCTGGTGTTGTTTAACCGCTTTTATCAATTTGATATTGATATTGACAAAGTTGAACTGGCGCCCGGCTACCGCTTCAGTTCATCCCAAGAGATACATCTTCCACTTCGCTGGATTGCCATCCTTTATAACCAGGCAGGGTGTGATCTTTCCGCTTCCACCGGGGTTCATGATGGTTTCGGGGTAGTGAAGCAGCTCCTGGCAGGGGCTGCAGCCGTTCAAATTTGTTCCACTCTCTTCATAAACGGCCTGGAGCAGATAGGAAAGATGATTGAAGAAGTAAGAGCTGGATGGAAAAGCATAACTTCAATTCAATTGCCGACTTCAAAGGGAAGCTAAGCCAGGGTGAAAGTGAAAACCCGGAGTTTTATGAACGCTTCCAGTATATTAAGGCTCTGGTAGGGATCGAATAAGGTTATTGGGCAATTTTAAATTTCCTTGCCGCTGTTACCGCCGATTGCCAACCGTGAAGAAGTTTGTCTCTTTTTTCTGCTTTAATTTCGGGAGCATAGCGTCTTTCTATTTTCCAGTTCTCTTTGATCTCCTCCTGGTCCTGCCAGAAACCGCAAAAAAGACCGGCAAGATAAGCTGCCCCAAGAGCGGTCGACTCGGTAATTTCCGGGAGCACAACAGGTATACCCAATATATCAGCCTGGAACTGCATTAGAAAGGAGTTACGTGATGCTCCGCCGTCAGCTTTTAAAATATCAATGTGTTGACCGAAATCCGCTTCAATAGCTTTAATAAGATCCCGGGATTGAAAAGCAATACTCTCCGAGGCGGCGCGAATCAAGTGGGCGCGTGAAGTACCACGGGTTATTCCTACAATAGTACCGCGGGTCAGTGGATCCCAGTAAGGCGCTCCTAAACCCACAAATGCCGGCACCATGTACACGCCGCCGGTATCTTCAATCGAGCGGGCAATATTTTCAGAATCAGCTGCCCGTTCCAGAATCATCAATTGGTCGCGGAGCCACTGAATTACTGCTCCGCCTATAAAAACAGAGCCTTCAAGGGCATATTCCAGACCATTGCCTAAATCCCAGGCTACTGTGGTAAGCAGCCTGTTTTTCGAGATTACCGGCTCTCTGCCTGTATTGATCAAGGTAAAGCAGCCCGTGCCGTAGGTGTTTTTGATATCACCCTTTTCAAAACAGGCCTGTCCGAAAAGAGCAGCCTGCTGGTCGCCGGCCACACCTCCTATCTGGATCTCTGAGCCGAATATTTGCCTGCGGCTGAGGCCGAAATCGCCGCAGGAAGGGATAACCTGGGGCAGGAGCTCACAGGGGATATTCAGGATATCGAGAAGCTCCTCATCCCATTCGCCGTTATTAATGTTGAAGAGTAAAGTTCTGGAGGCATTTGTCGGGTCAGTAACGTGGCGGCCGGTCAGATTAAAGATGAGCCAGGAATCTATAGTACCGAAGCAGAGTTCACCATTTTGAGCCAGTTTGCGCGCCCCGGAGATGTTGTCCAGGAGCCATTTGAGTTTAGTGCCTGAGAAATAGGGATCAACCATTAATCCGGTTTTGTACAGGAAAATATCTTCATAGCCCTTTTCTTTGAGTTCCATGCAGATACCGGTTGTTCTTCTGCACTGCCAGACAATTGCGTTATACAGGGGTTTGCCGCTCTTTTTATGCCAGAGAACCACAGTTTCGCGTTGATTGGTTATGCCGATGGCGGAGATCTGCCGGGCAGTCAGCCCTGACTCTGACATAGCGGCTTTGGCTACGGCAACCTGGCTTTCCCATATCTCTTCAGCATTGTGCTCCACCCATCCGGGATGGGGGAAGATCTGTTTAATTTCTTTTTGATTACTGCATTTGATCCTACCGCTGTGGTCGAAAATTATCGCTCTTGAGTTGGTCGTTCCCTGATCGAGGGCGAGAATATATTGCTCCATATGGAGGGGATTATACATTTACTCGCTGTAATTTGCAACATTTTGAGGTGCTGTAACGAGAGAGTGAGAATTCTGTAGAATATATCTTCTTGATCAGCTGATACATGAAAGCTATACTACCAGTGAAAAGCAAGGAAGGTAAATTTGGCAAACGATCTTAATATTCTGCTTGTTGAAGACTCATCAAGTGAACAGAAATATGTAAAGCAAGTCATCAATTCTTTAGGCCATACTGTTACAAGCTGTGCCAGCGGCGAAGAGGCGTGGGAGCTTTTCAGCAGGAATAATTTTCAACTGCTCCTTCTCGACTGGGTACTGCCGGGCATGGACGGTCTGGAGCTGTGCCGTCGTCTGCGAACTACCCCGGCAGGAGAGAAAGTCAGTATAGTGGTTATAACTGCGCGCAGTGAACCGGAAGACCTGGAAAAGGTTCTGGAAGCGGGCGCCGATGATTATATTTCCAAAATGACCGGGCCGCATCTTTTCCGGGTAAGGCTGCGTATAGCCCTGCAGCAGGCCTATATGCGAAAGGAAAAAGTGAAGGCAGATGAAGCTCTGGCAGCGCTTAACAACCGTTTGATCAGAGATCAACACGCAGCCGCCCAAATTCAGCAATCTATGCTGCCGAAGTCGCTGCCGGTCTACCGTGATCTATCCTTTGACTACCTGTTTATGCCCTGTGAAGAGATGGGCGGAGATGTGTTGAATATTTTCCGGCTTGATGAAAACACAATTGGTTTTTATCTGGTCGATATTGCCGGTCATGGTATCGAGGCTGCGCTCTTTGCGGCAATGATTAACAGTATTCTTCAACCCAGCATGTATCACTCTTCGCTATCCAGGTGGTTTTTAGAGGAGAGCAGGACTTATCGTATTGTGCCGCCGGTAATGGTTGCTGAGAAGCTCAATAAAGAATTTCCTTTTGGAGTGAGCGATCAGTTAATCTTTACTCTGATTTACGGTATTTTCGACTGTAAATCCTTTACCCTGAAATATGCTGCAGCAGGCCAGCAGGGCATTATATTTCAGCCCGTAGCGCAGGGGGCCAGGGTAATCAAGGTACCGAGCTTTCCAATTGGTGCTTACCCTGAACCGGGATATGAAGAACAAATCATACAATTCCAGCCGGGAGACAGGTTCTTTGTCTTTTCAGATGGAGTTTCAGAGACCAAAAACCCAAAAAATGAGCAATTTGGAGATAATCGGATAAAGGAAGTTCTTGACCGAACTTGCGGACTGAATATTAAGGATAGTGTTAAAGAGATTATTACAGATGTTTTCACTTTCAGAGGTAATGTAGATCAGGGGGATGATGTGACTATCCTCTCTATTGAGGTTTTACCGCAAAGTCAGCGGTAAGAGAAAAGGTCAGCCTGCGGCAAATCTGCCGGTATCCCGCTCTAGAGCGATCTTGCCTGTTCTTATAGATTCAAGGATTTTATAAGTCTTAAATAGATTTAAAGCATTGTCCACTGCGGCTGTATCACCGGTTATTTCCAGGGTCCAGATGGATTTTGTTGAATCTATAATCCGAGCCTGCACTGCGGTTATAATCTGCAGGAGCTCCGCCCTTTTTGCTTCATCTATTTCAATTTTAACCAGGGCATGCTCTCTTTCCACACCATCTTCCGGTTTTATATCCCAGACTTTAATAACATTAATCAGTTTCTGGAGCTGTTTTCTAACCTGCTCTAAAACACGGTCATCACCCTGAACTACAATTGTAAACCTGCTTTTCCCTGGAAGGTCTGTGTGTCCCACGCTGAGGCTTTCAATATTAAAACCGCGTCTGGAAAAAAGAGATGAGATCCTGTTCAATACTCCCGGTGTATCTTCGCAGAGAATGGATATTGTATGTTTCATGTATGGCCTCCTATTCAACATATTCTAAAAGGGACGAGCCGGTTACAAGTGGGTAGACATTGGAAGTATCGTCCAGGGCAAAATCAATTACACATACCCGGTCAGCAGAAAGAGCCTTTTCCACGGCAGGAACGATTTCCTTTTCCTCAGCTACCCTCATGCCTTGAGCGCCCATGCTTTCCGCCAGCTTGCTGTAGTTTACCGTTTTTCCCAGCTTACAGGTTCTGTACCTCTTGCCGTAAAATATATCCTGCAGCTGGTTGATCATGCCCAAACAGTAATCATTCATTATCATAACAATTATTGGGATGTTCTCTTCAACAGCGGTAGCTATTTCCTGGCAGTTCATCATAAAAGAGCCGTCACCGGAGATGGTTATCACTTTACGGTCAGGTTGACCTGTTTTCGCTCCAATTGCTGCAGGTACTCCGAATCCCATTGTTCCTAAGCCGCCCGAGGTAATAAATGAGCGGCTCTTTTGAATGGGAAAGTAATGAGCGGTGAAGATCTGGTGTTTGCCCACGTCCGTTACGATTAAGGGGTCCCGGGAAATCTCAAATAGTATTCTCAATATGTTGGGGATGGTGACTCCGAACATTTTTCCTTTCAACGGATGATCCTGGGCGACTTTTTTCAAAAAATTGCGCCATTCAGAATGATCTTCCGGGGGTAAAAGGTCGGCGAGCTGACCGATTATGTTCTTTGCATCACCTACAATGGGCAGATTAACAGCTACATTCTTGCTGATCTCGGCCGGATCGATATCTATGTGGATAATTTTTGCCTGGGTAGCAAAAGTGTCTAGGGGACCTGTTGACCGGTCACCAAAACGGGTTCCAACCGCTATAATCAGGTCAGATCTTAGAATTGCCGTATTGGCCTCGACCCGCCCGTGATAGCCGATCAGCCCTAAACAATTCTTATGAAGATTGGGAAAAGCAGCCTTGCCCATAAGAGTATATACCACCGGTATGTCTCCTTTTTCAGAGAGCAAGCGAAGCTCTTCATTGGCCTCGGCATGGAAAACGCCGCCGCCTGCAATTATCAGCGGCCTTTTAGCATTTTTTATCAGGCTAAGCGCTCTTTTAACCTGGCCGGGGTGTCCCTTAACAGTTGGATTGTAGCCCTCCAGCGGCTGGCGCTTAATATCTTTAATAGAGAATTCCTCCAATTGAAGATCCTTGGGAATATCAATTAACACCGGTCCTTTGCGTCCTGATGAGGCAAGATAGAATGCTTCCTCTATACTGGAGGGAAGTGAGTCAGCCTGCTGAATAAGATAGTTGTGTTTGGTTATAGGCAAGGTTATACCGGTGATATCCACTTCCTGAAAGGCATCATTGCCGATCATTGCTCGTGGCACCTGCCCGGTTATGGCTACAACAGGTGAGGAATCCATATAAGCATTTGCAATTCCGGTTACCAGGTTGGTCGCGCCGGGACCGCTGGTAGCCATACAAACCCCGGTTTTACCGGTGGCGCGCGCATAGCCATCTGCCATGTGCGCCGCTCCCTGTTCATGTCTGGTAAGAATATGCCTTATTGAAGATCTGGCAAGTTCATCGTAAATTGGCAGTGTAGCCCCCCCGGGATAGCCGAAGATTACCTCAACACCCTGATTTTCCAACGACTTGATAATCACCCTGGCACCGGTCATTTTATTTTTTTTCATTGATTCCCCCTTTTATATTCACAATCCGGCAGAGGCAGGTGCAAAAAAAAACCTGCGGCCTTTATTATCTAAAAGGCAGCAGGCCCAAAAAACTTTAGTTCCGGCCTAAAAGCTGCTGCCGTCCGGCAAAAGTAGTACAGCTACCACTAGACGAGAAGCTAATACTGTTCCACTGTTGGCGAACGACATCATAACAGTATGCTTATCTTAGTAATAATTAACTATCCGGTCAAGGCTATTTGCCGGAAAATCCCCTGCTTTTGAGCCTCTTTAGTGCTATAATAATCAGCAAAAATCCTAATAAATTAAAGAATTGAGCCGTAATTAATTAAAGGGACTCAACGAGGAGGAAAAAATGGCTAAAAAGGCAAAACATATGAAGCTGGCAACCTTTTTAATTCAGAATGGTTACCTGACTGTAGGGCAGGCACAGGAAGTAATGCAGGAGCAGGAAGCGGCAGGAGAAAAAAGGAAGGAACGATTTGGCAGGATTGCAGTTAAAAAGGGCTTTATTTCAGAAAAAAAACTTAACCAGGCAGTGCTTGAAAAAGAACGGGAAGAATTCGGTTACTGATAAAAACGAAGCCAGGCGATTATAAGTAGTAATTAAGGCTATTGTTTTTTAGTGGTAAATTCTACATAATAAACAAACAAGTATGAGATAAACAAGTATGAGGTGATAGATGAAACAGATTGCAGTTTTAAGTACCGATGGTATCGTCAACCGTAAGATAGAGTACTACTGCAAACAGACATCCTCTGATTTTTCTCCGGTTTTTCTGGAATCAGAAGGTAAAACATTAGAATATCTGAATTATGAACTGCCTGAAATAAGTATATTAAACCTTTCTGATCCTAAGATCAATATGAGGAAGATTATCAAGATTATTGAAGATGATCCCTGGATCCATTACGGTGGTATAATCGCTATCCATAATTTTGAGGATGAAGCAAGACTGGAAAACAGCTTAAAGAATAACAATATAATCAGTTTAATCTCAATGGGCAGCATGGACTTTAATTTTCCGCGGGTTTTAAAAATACTGAATCAGAACAGGCAGATCATCTTTCAGAGGGGAATCCAGCGCCAGTTGTTAACCAGTATTTCCGGTTCCTTTATTATTGACAATGACCCCTTTGATGTTAAGACCTACTCCAATTTAGTGTCAAATTACCTCTACAATTCAAATTTTATTAAAAGCGATGAAAAAGACGGACTCCATGTTTCACTTATGGAACTGTTAATAAATGCCATTGAGCATGGTAACTGCAGGATATCCGGTCAGGAAAAGAGTGAATGGCTTGATGGGGGTAAGAATATTTTTGATCTGATGCGGGAAAAAAATAAAAATCCAAAAATAGCCAAACGAAAGATAGATTTTAAATACCGGATAACGCCGAAGAAATCCACCACCTTTGTCATAAAAGATGAAGGCAATGGTTTTGACTGGCGTAATAGGGTCAAGCAGATAACTGAAAAAAATTACCTGCTGCTTCATGGCCGGGGAATAATGATGGCTGACCATTATGCTAAAAATCTCAGATATAATGAAAAGGGAAATGAGGTGAGCTTCGAGATTGAGCACCAGGTTAATGAGAGTAATGTTCTGCCCGGTGTTTTCAATGATCAGGAAGAGAGGGTTTTCGAAAATGGTGAAACAGTATTTACTGTCGGCGAAGAATCGAACTTTCTCTATTACATAGTTTCCGGCAAGCTGAAGATAATATCTAAAGGCAAGATCCTGACCCGGCTCACTCCGGATGATATTTTTCTGGGAGAGATGTCCTTCCTGTTAAATAACCGGCGGTCGGCAACTGTAAAGTCAGAGGGAAGAAGCGTCTTATTGAAGATCTCAAAGAAATCATTTGTAACCGCTGTTAAGGAAAATCCTCACTATGGAATATTTCTTTCCCGCCTTCTCGCTCAACGTCTGGATAGGCTGAACCAGCTTTTTTAAAGGTATCGGCTGATAATCCTTATTCAATCTTCTCCTTGAGTAATTCAGGTTTTTCTTTAATACCTTCCTTAGAACCTGAAGGAAAACCGGAGAGTTTTGTGCGCAACAAATCGGTAACTTTTAAGGTTTCTGTAAGGATTGAGCTGATTTTCTTGATTGATCCGGGAACACTCATCAAGTCGGCACTCAGATTATCCATAGCAGAGAAGGCGCCTTCTGCAAGATCCGCCACTTTTCCCATAGCCTGATCCATAGCCAGTACCCGGGAGTCCATCCGGTCCGAGCATTGTTTGACATCCTCAGTAATATTAACCAGCTCAGAAAGAGACTTCATTACTTCATTGTTGCCGCTGGAGATCTCGGACATTCCAAGGATCATTTCATTCATACTCTGGGCAACCCCGGTTATGCCTTCGATAATCTGATTGATTGATGATCCGGTGTTTTCGGTGACCTTTGCTGTTTGTCTGATATTATCAATTATACCTGTTAGTGTACTGGAAATATTTGCTGCATTACTTGCGGTGGTTTCCGATAATTTCTTGATCTCTTCAGCAACAACAGCAAAGCCCCTGCCATACTCGCCTGCATGGGCTGCTTCAATTGCAGCATTCATTGCTAATAGGTCGGTTTCTTTGCTTACGGTATTTATGATTTCCATCATTTCCAGAATAGTGCCTGCTGAACGATCGATACTATTAAAAGCTCCGGTCATTTCACTCATATTTCTTTCACCGATCCGGGCCAGACCGGTGAGATTGTTAATCAGGTCGCTTTTATCTTCCGCAATTTTGGTCATGTTATTCATGGAGGCAATAATTTCCTCGACTGCAGCAGAAGACTGGGTTACCGATGCTGCCTGGTCTTCAATACGCCTATTTACCTGTTGAATAAAATCCTTGATCTCCTGAAAGGTATCATTTGAATGGCTTATCTGTTGATTCAGGGTTGTTGATCTTTCTTTAAATAAATCAACTGATGCAGAAATAGCTGCTGATTTGTTAGAAGCTTCAGCTGTGGTTGCTTCCATTTCCCGGGTTAATTGGCTTCCGGAAGCAGCTGCACATTTCAGCTCTATAAAAAGACTGAACAAGTTTTTGATTAACAGGTTAATTCGGTAAGAGAGGTAAGCGAATTCATCTTCCAGGGCAGAGGGAGCATTGCTGTTTAAACCCCTTACGATATTGGCCAGTCCATCTACTGCTGCCAATAGATTCTTATGTCTTTTTATATCGCCAAGAAAAAGCATCAGGAATCCCAGCAGGAAGGAAAAAAGATTCAACAACAGCAGCTGCAGCAAGTGATTTTTAAATGAGATATATGAAGCTGTAGTGGGATAAAAGATGCCTAAAAGGAAAATGTTTATCATACCTGTAGTGACAGGAATAAATAAGAACATCAACACACGACTCTTACTGCTTAAGCCGAAATATTTCTTATTTTCTATCAGTTCCGCGGAGATATAATTACCGATATAATTACCATTGATGATGTCTTTGAGCGGTTGATCAATAACATAGAAAAGGATGAAGTAATTAATAAGTCCGGTCATGTAGGAAGCGAAAGAGGCTGAAACCAGAAAAACAGTAAGATCCCTTATAGTGATCTGCAGGCTGTAATATATGTATATCGCAACTATTACTATACCGCTGATCATTCTTAAGAATATAAACAGGGATTGCAGCAGCGGCAGCCTGACCAGTCTTACAAATCCGCTCTCTATTTCCTGATTATCCAGGGTCTGCTGATAAAAGGCAGCAATAAATTGCGCTTTCCTGCGGGCAGTTAGATAGTTAATAATCAAGCCGAAAATGATTACCGCACCGGCAGCCGTTAATATCAAAATCAGGAATGAAGCGGGAAATTGCGGAGCCATATTCAGGGTATACATAACGGCCAGTGGTACTGCGCAGCCAAGCCCTATGAGTTCAGCAGCCAGATGTTGGGTAATAAAGGCGGCGCCGGAAAATTTAATCTTCATAATTCCTCCACAAATTTAATCAAAGAAAAAGCCAATCTCAACCCGGCGGTTCAGATGCTGTTCCGTTCCTTCCCTGGTAACCGGATTCCTACCGCCGAGTCCCCTGACTTCAGCTTCCATTTCCGTAATCCAGCCGCTGTTTATTAAATACCTTTCCACATTCAGGGCTCTTTGCAGAGAGAGTTTCTCTCTGCCGCGCTCTGAACCGAAAAGAGCGCAGTAGCCGGTAATATATAAAGTACCGGTGCTCCGGCCTTTTAAATGAGCAAGCAAATTCTCCAGATTTTCCTTTGCTCCAGGTGATAGTTCGGCGCTCTCCGGGTTAAAATAGATCAATACCGGCGTGAAAACGGGAATAATTTTTTCTTCTGCAGTTGCAGTAGGAACCGGCGGTTCGGGTGTTATGGCTGCCGGAGTCGGTTGAAAATATGGTTTTAAAAAGAGCAGATAAAGAATTAACAGTAGAAAAATGATAAAGGGAGGGATAATAAAATATTTTAAGCTGGGACTCTTGGAGAGAGAGCTTAGATCAACCGCAGTTTCCTGGCAGGGTTTTCCATCTAACAGTACTGTAAGTAACAATGTAGCTCTATTTTCAATTTTTCCCAGAAGATCTATAGTTACAGCTCCGGTCTTTGCCAGGGGGATTTCATTTATAATAATTTCCTTGATCAGAACTTTTTCTTCAGCCGAACAGAATTCCCACTCTTCTTCAGGGCAATAATAGAGCTTTATCATTCCTGAGTTCTGTAAGTCTTTTGCAGTTGTCAGGTGCAGCCTTTCAGGACCCGCCGCACTAACCGACAGAAAAGACTTAATGCGCCTTTCAAAGAGTTCTACGAAAATGTATCCCTTCATAGCATGAATTCTAACCTTAGAGGGATTAAGTTCAAGTGGGAAAGTGAATAATTACTGATATATCAGCTGATTAAATGGATTGCCTGTGTTCTACCCGGTCGTTGTCGTGGCCGATGAAGAGATGATCCACATGACGGGTGAAAATGCCGTTAGCCATTACCCCTGGGATCATCATGATCTCCTGATCCATCTTAATTGGATCATACTGCTGCTTGAAGTTGGCGTCAAGGATGAAGTTTCCGTGATCGGTGATCACCGGACCAGCCTTTACCTTGGCCGTTCTTAAATTTATCTTTGCTCCCAGTAGTTGCAGCCGCTGGGCCGCGGTGGTGAGCGCTTCCGGTACAATTTCAACAGGCAAGGGCAGTTTTTCTCCCAAATACGTAACCAATTTCAGCTGTTCGATCATAACCACGTACCGTAAAGAAGCATAGGCTACGATCTTTTCCAGGAGCATAGCCCCTCCCCCTCCTTTGGTGAGGAACCAGTGTGAATCAACTTCGTCGGCGCCGTCAATAGTGATATCTAATTTGCCGTCTATGGCAGGATCGCTTAAAGAGCTCAGGTGGAGCCCCAGCCGCATACACTCTACTTCAGTCTGGAAACTGGTGGGAACGAGTATAATATTATTTAGGCTGCCCTCCTTAACCAGCTCACTAATGCGGCGTACCGCCCCTAAGGCGGTACTTCCGGAACCGAGACCGATCTTCATATTGTTCTTTATCAGCGTATCAACGGCTTTTTTACCGATTGCCCGCTTCAGCTCTGATACATACATCTATTGCTTACTGCCTCTTTACTGCTCCCTTCACATGATGAATTTTTTCACGGTTTCGGCGATCTGTTCAGCCCTTAAACCATATAACCCGATCAGTTGATCATAGGGACCATTACTGCCGAATTGATCATCAACACCGATCCTCTTTACCGGTACCGGAAAGGTTTCAGTAACAGTTTCTGCTACCGCTCCTCCCAGGCCGCCGGCTATGTAGTGTTCCTCTACAACCACGATCTTTCCGGTTTCTCTGGCCGCTTTAATAATGATTTCTTTATCAAGAGGTTTTATTGTGTGAATGTTGATCAGTCGCGCCTTAATACCATCTTTGGCCAACAGACCGGCAGCGGAGTAAGCCTGGTATAGAAGAGTACCGGTACCGATAAGGGTAACGTCACTGCCATCTTTCATGAGAATACCCTTGCCGATGGTAAAATTGTAATCTTCCTCAAATAACACCGGCATCTTGGGGCTGCCGATCCTGATGTAAACAGGGCCTATATGCTCGGCCGCAGCGTGCACCACTTTTTTTATTTCCACCGGGTCTCCGGGACTTAACACGACAACACCTGGAATTGTTCTGATCAGGGCCAGATCGTCCAGAGACTGGTGTGTGGGCCCCAGGGTATTATAGGTTAAACCGCTGCAGCGCCCGACTATTTTAACATTCTGCCGCATATAACCGAGATCATTCCTGAACATTTCAAAGGAACGCGCGGTTACAAAAGGAGTAATTGCAACAAAAAAGGGTATCTTCCCGGTTGTGGCCAGGCCGGAGGCAAAACCGGTGATGCCCTGTTCCATAATACCGAACTCAATGTGGCGGTCGGGAAATCTGTTTTTAAAGGCTGTTAGCTGTGAACCGCTTGAACTGTCAGCAGATAGGGCGATGATATTCTCATTCTTTTCACCCACTTCCACTAAAGCCTCTCCAAAGGTTTTTCTAGGATCTAAAGCCTCACTCATCCGTCGAGCCTCCTTTCGATTTCTGCCAGGTCTTTCTCGGCCTGTTCTATCTCCTCTGTAGTCGCTTTCCAATAGTGATAGTTGGCTTTGTCTTCGGCAAAGGAAAATCCCTTTGATTTTATGGTGTCGGCGATAATCAGCGATGGCTTGCCCTCTTCAAAAGGGATTGCCGACATTGCTTTCACAAGACTTTTTAGATTATGGCCGTCTACCTCACGCACACTCCAGCCAAAGGAGCACCAGCGCTCATCCAGGGGTTCATAGCTCATAACATCAGTAGTCCTGCCACCTATCTGCAATCCGTTCCTGTCGATTAGTGCTAAAAGATTATCAAGACCATGGTGGCTGGCAGCGGCTGCCGCTTCCCAGTTTGATCCCTCAGCCAGCTCACCGTCACCAAGGATGATATATACCCTGGCTTTTAGGCCTGACAATTTGAGTCCCATGGCCATGCCGCCGCCAATGGAGAGGCCATGGCCCAGCGCCCCGGTGTTGGACTCAACCCCGGGAACTTTGTGCATATCGGGATGTCCTGGAAATATGGATTTAAGAGAACCATAGGTATCGAGCAGGGACTTATCAAAGAAGCCCTTCTCGGCCAGGGTAGAGTAGAGAGCCAGGCATTTATGGCCGGCGGAAAGCACGAAGCGGTCCCTCTGTTCCCACCTGGGATTTTTAGGGTCTACCTTCATGATCTGAAAGTAGAGTGCGGTCATAATTTCTACAGATGAGAGAGCGCCCCCAAGGTGGCCGGCCTGATCCGCCTTTATCAAGCGCAGTATATTTTTCCTGATATTAAGAGCATTTCTTTTCAGGCGTAATTCATCATTCTCGTTAAGGCTGTACATTCTTACTTCTCTGGCTTACTTGATATGCTCGTTGGCGTAATCCACGATCCTTTGAACTTTGGGTTCAGACCTGCCGCCAGGTGTATACTCTGATTCCATCCATACTTTGACCAGTGTCCTGGCCAGTTGAGAGCCGATGGTAAAGGCGCCCATGGTCATGATGTTGGCATTGTTGCTCTTCCGGGAGCGTTCAGTAGAGTAGGCGTCTGCACAGAGTGCGGCATAGACGCCGGGTACCTTATTGGCGGCAATGCTCATACCGATACCTGTGCCGCAGATCAGGATGCCGCGGTCATGGTTGCCGCCGGCCACTACTTTGGCTACCTCAAAAGCCACGTTAGCGTATACGGTGTCTTCACTGCCGTAATCTTCACATTCGTAACCCAGTTCGCTTAAGTAATCAATAATGACCTGTTTTCTTTCCGCTGCATTGGGATCGCAACCGATAGCTACCTTTTTCAACTCTTTTTCCTCCTAAATAAATATGTAGATTTAATTTCTTTCCTGATAAGCTTTGGATCAGCATACAGGAGAAAGAACTCTTCAGTCAAGGGAAGATTTGACGCTGCTTCAATACTGCCTGATCCTTTTTAAAAGCCTAATAGGCCTCAAGGCGCTTCAAAGCGCTTTCCCTGCCTATGGTCAACAAAAATCCGGCCAGGCGGGGGCCCTTTTCCTTATTGATAAGAACCCGGTACACGAGCTTGAAGAGCTCTCTGGCTTCCATTCCTGACTCTTCGGCAATTGAGTAAATGGCCTCAGCCAGGCCTTTTTCATCGTGATTCTGCAGACGGTAGTCAATCTCCTCGCGAAGAAGATGGAGGGCTTTACGTTCAACATCAGATACCTCAAGCGGAACAGAGCCCTCTTCTATTAAGGAAAAACGGAAATCTTCAGGAGCAAACCTGGTAATCCAATTCCAGGCGCATTCGGCACGGCAGGTTAATCGCTTCAG
>Ga0114923_10000807_pt1 | contig 22622 bp, 35 predicted proteins | sample SumtaG_FD_89578 | JGI IMG/M metagenome (GOLD analysis project Ga0114923, IMG submission 89578) | Deep subsurface microbial communities from Indian Ocean to uncover new lineages of life (NeLLi) - Sumatra_00157 metaG | ecosystem: Environmental > Aquatic > Marine > Oceanic > Sediment | place: near...
ACCGGCGCCGGTCGATGCAAGAATATTTTATCGGACGAAGGGAATTCCCGCCCTGGTTGAAGAGGTGAAGGAGTTCGAGGCGAACCTGACTATCTCCTTTCATTGCAATTCGTATTCACTGGATACGGTGAGGGGAACGGAGGTTTTGATCTGGGTACAGAATTTTTATAATCGAATGAAAGACGACCTCTCGGATCTGGCGAGGATAATGTCGGAGAGAATTTCCCTCCTCCTCGATACAAGGAACCGCAGTATTAAACCTACGAGACGAAAAGATCGAGGCGGAACGATTTTGTCTGAGGCTCCGAACTGTCTCCTGATTGAATCCTTTTTCATATCGAATCCGGATGACGTCAAATCAGGGATCGAGAACCAGGAAGCTCTCGGGGAAGCGATCGGGGCAATGCTGGTATCGTATGCGATTGCGTGGGAGACGAAATAATGAAACCCAAAACCGAATGGAAAAAGGTTCCAGACGAAATGCCGGAATCTGGAACAGATGTTTATTTATATGCACCTCGATTCAAAAAGGACTATGGGGATGGTGTACGCGTGGGATATTGGGAGAGTGAATCGGAAACATGGTATGTGAGAGATACGGACTCCAATCTTGAATTAATGGAAGTGTCCCACTGGACGGAGCAGATTAAACCAGACCCACCGGAAGCGACGCCATGAGTATTTGTTTCTGGATTTTCATCGGGTGTCTTGTTTGGCTGACTGGCTACACCCTGGCGCGATGGATGCGGAACCGGGCGAGATACAAGCGGGCGGTTCGGGATCAAGAGAGTTGGGAAATTGCAATCACAGGGCATCCGTTTATCAAGGGAAGTGTTGTCCTCTTTGGTGATCCCGGTGGTCCCGAATATGAAATAATAGAGGAATACCCGGAGCGCGGGTCTGTTAGGATTAAGAAGAAGGAGGGGTGAATGAAGAGACCGAAATTAATGAGAGATTGGAATGGATTGCGAGTAAAATCTTTGAGAAGACTCTCGAATGGATGGGCTGCGATGCCGCCCGGAACTGTTTACACGGTAACGCATAATCATGGGGGGCTTCACTTGAGATCCGACCCGTGTCCGGAATGTGGGCTTGAATTTAAGATCACTAAGGTTCCGCTGAATGATGTTGTGATCGTTGGTATTTGCAATCTAAAGGAATCATGAGAACCTGTCGAAATTGTGAATGGTCGAACTGGCCGCCGATTAAAGTTATGGGGCATGATGGTCATTGTCAACCCGTACCAGGTGAGCCGGTGATATTATTAAGTGAGGTTGATACATCCGAGGATCATAAATGTATATTCTCGAAGGACGGCAGCCTCATTGATGCGGAGTATAAAAAGGGGGAGTGATGTCAGAAATAGGAGAAATTATTCGTGAAGTGGCGAGGGAAGAAATGCCCCCAGGATTTGCCGTGATGTATCGAGGGTTCTGGATGACATTCGAGAATGGATATTCCATATCTATTCAGTTTTGTCATGGAAATTATTGCGATAACGAAAATGATGAATATTCAAGGAGGCTGATATATGTGATCGGAGTCAACCCACCATATAGCCAATGTAGAAACGCCGAGATTCTAATATCTAATAGGGACGGCGAAAATATAACTCATGAATTCGCAAAGGACGGCGATCGGATCGAACATTGTGACATCGGGGACGTGACTCCCGAGAGACTGGCGGAAATTATAGCGAGGATTAAGAGGAGGAAGAAATGATAAAAAAAGTAATTAACGTTGACCCGACGCCATTGGCGGACCAGCGGATACCATTGGCTCTCTGTGGTCTGTGCGATGAAGAGATATATCCCGATGACGAAACATGCAGGGATGAAGACGGCGCGTTCGTTCATCTCAATTGTGACATTGCAGAGTCGGGAGATTTTGAATAAAACTTGACAAATGATTTTAAAAATAATACAAGGGGGATGAATGGGAAATGAGATTCGAATCAGGTGTACGGGGAACAGGCTGGTCGATATCGGAGATCTTGTCGATTTTCAGGGAAGGCTCAAGGAACTATCGAACGAAAGCGCGGGAATGCTCCGGGCAATAATAGCCAAACATGGATTCTGTTTTCCTGTGGTGGTCTGGAAGCATCAGGGAATCAATTATTTCATTGACGGACATCAGAGGATAGCAGTCGTCCGGGAGATGATCAATCATGGATGGACGATTGGTCCTATCCCGGTTTCTGATATAGAGGCAGATAATAAAAAGGAAGCGGCCCGGCTCCTCCTCGCCGGTAATTCAAGTTTCGGAGAGATAACAGGTCAAGGGCTGTATGAGTTTTCGGAATTGCACGAAATCACTCCTCCTGAGATCGCCGACCTTTTGCAGACCCCAGAGATCGACCTCGAGGAATTTCATCTTGAATTTTTCACAGACGAGCCAGTTCCGGAACCCGGTTCTCATCATGTCGAATTCGAGGCGAAGGATAAAAAGGAAATTGTTTGTCCGAACTGCGGGACGGTGATCGAATGAAACCGACAATAATCATGGTGAAAAAAGAAAGTAATTGTCCTTTTTTTGTTCATGGAATTCAAATGAATTATTGTTGGATACTCTCGGAACCTCCGGAATTAAAGGAATGCACTTTGAGTTATTTGTCAGACAATTGTCCTCTTTTAAGTAAAAAAATTATTGTTCAATTGGACAAAAAAAAAGCTAAGTATGTGACACCTCCGAGGGAAATCAAATCTGACGAAATCCTTGACGAGATTGGGGATAGTGATGTCGAGTGATAGGGGCTTTTTGATTGATTGGCCGAAGGAATTCCACCATAGTACCCCAGAGAAATGTACTATTGAACCGATCCCAGGAAAGAAAATGAAGGTCGTTCCGCTGCCAGGAATTCCGAGGCCCCGTGTTGTTAATTTCCCAAGAAAAGTAATTGTCCATAAGATTCAAACAACCAATCTAATGTCAATAAAACAACGCAGATGGTTTGCGTGGCGTGGAGTTTTAATAACGGCTCGTAGGGATACTACAAAATTGAGAAGATTTATCAATAAAGAATTGAGAAAACAAAGGAGGTGTCAAATGTTTAGGTATAGAGAAATGTCAATATTAGGGTGGGCGGTAGCTTCGGCTCTCGGAGGAATCCAGCTCTCATTAATCGCCTTGAAGCTGGCGAAGGTTTGGGACTGGAGCATGTGGTTGATCTTGTCTCCGGTGATTATTGTTATCATCGCGGTTGTGTTTATTTATTGGAAGAATGGGGGATATAGAAACACATAGGAGGAATCATGAATAAAATTTTATGGTATTTAAAACAGTTGTTTCCGCTTCGGTATAAATCTGAGTATATGGAGAACGGCGAGAAATGTTTGTGTATTTGGCGAATGTGGTTTGGGCGGTGTTATAACATTAAAGCATGGTCTGTTCACCCGGTGACTAGAAATATTTCAGAGTTGCGTAGACGAACGGGGGTGTATCATATCGAGCGCCATAACCAGGGATAGTGAGGACGGTCCGCTCGTTATGGCTAAAGGCGATAACGAAAACACACAAAAAAACGGGGGGGTCTCCTCGAGGGTAGGCCCCCTTACCTTTTATCCAAATCCCGACTCGGCAGCAAGGGCATTGATTAATGCAGTGAAGGCTTATGGATTTAAGATCCCGAAGGAATGGAAGAATGTCAACAAATAAAACAGGAGGTAGTATGAGCAAAAATCAAAAACAAACAAAAGAAGAATTAAGAAGAGTTGAGGAAAACCAAGCGTTAAGTATTGCAAATGCAAAAAAGTATTTAAGAGAACAGATCGGATCTGACAAAAGGTTAAAGATGAGTTTGAATACTATTATTGTAGAGATCTTGGCAAGAAACTTACCAGCTAATCACGGGCTTTCCAGAAAAGATCATGATGAATTCATTCGAGACACAACGGAAGAATTGATTATTGATATTTTTAAGTAAGAAAGAATGTCAACCGGTAAGCCCAATCATCCGTTTTATAATTTCCCTCTGGAACAGAGACAGCATGTCCTCGACGCTGCACACCTGAGAACTATCAAGCGACTATTTTCTACAATAGAATTGATCAAAAACGCCCCGGTTGTACAAAAAAATACATCATTGTGGTATGGTTTATGCAGAAAGGTTATTGATTTTGTAAGAAAAATGATCAAATGTAAAGGACGTTTTACTAATGGGTCGATGCAATAAAGCAGAACGAAGGCGCCGAGTTGATCACGTTTTAAAGCTGGTTATGGAGGGATATCGAAGAGAGGATATATTCCGAATAGTTACCAGCGCAAAGACTATGCCGGATAAAATAGGCGGTCCCTGGGATGTAACGATTCATTCACTTGACAAGTACCTGGTCACGGTTCATGAACTATTAAAGGAGTTATCCAAGTATGATTCAATTGAAGCACTCGGCAGAGCCTTCGCCAGAATGGATGATCTGTATACTAAGGCGAAGACTACCAGAGACAAGTTGCTAGTAGCAAAGGAATTGCACGAACTCCAGGGCTTGAAGGAATTAAAAATCACCCTGGGCGGTCGGGCCGAAATACTAAGTCATATCACAGTCGAGATCATCAGGCCGAAGTCTGGCAACGGTGCGGGCAATGGTGGGAATGGTGAGGAAGATAAAGACAATGGAGGTGAGGGTGAGTGAAAAGAAACCAGTTTTGACAACTGATGTATGGGAGATGTTGAAGGGAAGTTTAAAGATGTCAGTTGCTTGTTTTGAGAATATGATTAATGATGAGCTGATTTCTCCTGATGCTGATTTCGTTGACGACCTGGTAAAAAGACAGGCAGCGTTTCGGGCAGTCATTGATTACATGGAGGAGCTTGAATGAGTGACGAAAGGTGTGGGACGTGTGTATATCCTGGGAATTCAGAGAGCGCCGGGGGCAATGTGTGGGTGATGCGGTGCTGTAACACGAAATCAAATAAGTTCTCCGGGGTTGTATGGCCGAAACATTCCTGTAATTTCTGGAAAAGACAGCCTGTTTTTCCAATCGGTGGGTACGCTCCGAAGCAAGGCAGAAGGAGCGCGGAGGGAGGAGAGTAGTTAAATGTCATTTAGAAAGGAAGCTGATTGGTTCGTTGTGTGTGATTCCTGTGAAAGGGAAACTTGATAAGGTAGTATGATAAGGCGAAAGTTTAAGCGGTGGGTTGGGAAGTGTTCGACTTTGGATCGAATGATTCAACATGATATGGATTTGGATGGCGGAATGCTGATCGGTGGATATAAAAAGAAAGGCGTAGCAGCAGAATGGGGCAAGCGATTATGGCCCCCGCGTCAAGTCGAAATCGAGGTCATTATCCGGGAGGTAAAATGATAATCAAAAGGCGAGGATGGATTGGAGGAGATAGGTCAATTGATTCAATTAGAAAGGAACTTGAGGTATTAAGTCAATGCGATCTAAAAATCGTAATTGATCCAAGAAAAAAAAGAGGAAAGCCAAAGGACTGGAAGGATCACCAATGGCCCCCAAGATCAATCGAGGTCACGATCGAGGTCAAGGAGGTTCCGCTGTGTGCCTTTTGCGATAAGCCACACGGAGGCGAAATGAGAATAGTCGCCAATGCCCCTGGAATGGTTCATGCTGAATGCGTGAAGCGCAGGGAGGCGGATAAAAAAAAGAGATGCGCGGAATGTGGTGGACCAGTGGAAGGCGTCATGCAGGGAGGGTATACCTGGCGAGCCAAGGATGATAGTTACGTTCATTGGGATTGTGAGAGGGCCAGAAAGGTCGAGGAATTCTATCAAGAAATGGAGAGGGTTCCGGATCTTTTGAAAAAGAAAATCGAGAAGATCGAAGAGTATAATCATGGGTTACAGGTGGGCGACTATAATCCAAGAAATCCGGGCACAATAGAATTTCACGATATGATAGGGGATATCACCAAGAAGATCAACGAGCTGATCGATCGGGTGAATGGGAAGAAAGGTCGGCCGGTGTGCCCCATTTGTAAATATCCGATCTTAGTTGATGAGGCGAATTTTTTCGGGAATGGCGAATTCTTCCACACTATATGTCGTCGGAGGAGGAAGAAATGAATAGGAAGAATTTTATCGGTGTACTGGCTGGTATCTGTGGGCTTGGTATCGCTCCCGGATCGGCCAAGAAGGAACCGGACCCAATCAAAGAAATGGAACTGTATTCAGAGGGCCAGTATATGACGACAGAAATAATGAATGAAATCCCCGATAAAATAAACCAGATAGTCGACCGACTAAACAAGGCGGGGAAATGATCGGTCTAGCCATAGTTACCATGATCGGATGTTTTGTTATTGTTATATGTGGGATGACACCTAAGAACAATATCCATATCGGCAAAAGGCCAACGACACCAAGGCCAGACCCGAAACCGTGGAGAGTCAAATGAAAATCAGATTCGGTAAATCAACCATTGATGGCGACATCGAAAGCAAATCGGGGATTGATCCCAGGTGGAGGAGGGGCGTCAAACAATGCTGTAAATGTAGACATGATATGCATGAAGGCGACGCGGTTGCGGTGAGTAAGGATGGCTACTTTATTCATTCAGGTTGTGGCCTAGACATAAAAAGAATCGGCACTGTGAAAGGAGGTAGGGTCAGGATGTTTTGAGAATACAGATACCCGAAAAGTTTGAAGCTCCCCTGTGGAATCGGTCCCGGTTCCTCATCCTGTGTGGTGGGTCTGGAGGCGGTAAGTCAGAATTCGCTGCCCGTAAAATCATATATCGTTGCCTCACCGAAGGCGATCATAAATTCGTAATTATAAGAAAATACAAGGTCACGACTATCGATAGTGTGGTTTCTGTATTTGAAGAGATCCTGCAAGAGGAAGGGATCAGATACAATTATAATAAAACCCTTCGCCGGATCACTTTCTATAATGCCAGGGGCGAAAAGAACATATTGATATTTACCGGCCTTGATGATCCAGAGAAGATGAAATCATTCAAGGGCATGACCAGTGCATGGATGGAGGAGCTTTCAGAATTTACCGAGAAGGATTTCAAAGAAGTCAATCGGCGTCTCCGGGGGAAAACGAAGCATTACAAACAGATAATCGGATCTCTTAATCCGGATGAGTCCGAGGCTAAATGGGTCAAGATTAGATTTTTTGATAATAAAGATCCAGTCGCATATACGCACCATTCAACAGTGTTCGATAACCCATTTCTCCTTGAGGAGGATCCGGAGTATGTCAGGGAATTGGAAAAGGAAAAGGATTCGACTCTTCGTAAGATTTATTTAGATGGCCTATGGGCGGAGCCAGCGGGGTTAATCTTCCCCCGGTTCCAGATCATTAAACCCGAGGACATTCCTGCGACATGGGAAACTCTATACGGCCTTGACTTTGGATTCACTGCCCCGAATGCTCTGATTGAAATTAAGGTCGGGAAGGTTGAAGAAAAGAAAGTCTTCTATTTCCGGGAACTCATTTATCAAACCAGGCAGACAGAGGGTCAACTGATTGACAACATGAACGCAGTCATCCCGGATAAATCGTGTCTGATCGTTGCAGATAATGAAGATCCATCGAGAATAGAAGCGATCAGCCTGGCCGGGTTTAATTGCGTTCCATGCTTCAAGCCAAAAAAAAGTGTGGTTGATGGTTGTAGATTCCTGAATCAGGTCTGGACTGATATATATTCGATCCCGGCGAACCAGAATTTACACAAGGAGCGATCGGGGTATAAATGGCCGGAGGACAAAGAGGGAAAGGAGACGGACGAAAAGAAACCGATTGCAGCGTTCGGAAATCATTTACTTGATGCCGGTAGATATGCAATGTTCTATCGTTTCAGAAAGGAATACATAACCGGGAAACAGGTATTTAAATCATATAAGCGCCCGAGTGCGCGTAAATCCTTTATGGAGGCTTAATAATGGAATCATCAATAAAAATTTACAATGATCAGGGGTCAAGTATACAGTTGTCACCGCCGACCCCGGTTACACCCGAGGACACCCCTCCGAAAGGACAGGTCGAGGCGGCAGCTAGGGATACGATTACCCCGTTTTTTGTGGGTGACGATGTAATAGAGAACCCGAATGAATATTTCCTCGGTCAATCTGAGGATGACGTCTCCGACATTATCGCCCAGGTTGCGAGGATGGACGAGACGGATCCATATCTCGCCGGGTTGATTCAGCTCCGAAAGCAATCCCTCCTCGCCATGCCGCGGGAGATCGTTGGCGAGGACAACGAGGTGACTGATTTCGTCCGCCAGAATTTTAAGGGTATAACGAACATGCACTCGAAACTTGACCAGATGCTCGAGGCTTTAAAAGTTGGATGCTCTATAACCGAGATGATCTGGCACCCGTACCAGAACAAATGGTGGTTATGGGATCTCATGAGCCGGAGGCAGACTCTCTTTTGTTTCAAGAAAAAAACCGGACACCAAAAGGACGGGAACTATGCCGACGAACTGAGGCTCATTGATAATACTGTCACTAGCGGAATGAAACTCCCGCCGAACAAATTTGTCGTGACGACCTTCAATCAGAAATACGAAAACAGGTGGGGTTTATCTCTCTATTCCAATCTGTATTGGTATTGGTTTATCAAGCGGAACGTTATCAATTTTTGGCAGATTTTCCTAGAAAATTTCGTAACTCCTATTGTCGTAGTGAAGGGGACTATTGCAGACCCAGAGACGAAGGCGAAAGTCGACGACTTTATAAAAAACATTCAACAGCGGACAGGCGTCCGGATCCCGGAGAGCCTCGTTCTCGAATTGATCCAGGCAAAGCAGGAAGGGGCAGAAACGTATCACGACGCAGCCAGCTATTTTGACAAAGGAATGTGCTTTCTGGTCCTGGGTCAGGTCAGCTCTCTTGATTCCGGGGGCGTAGGATCCTACGCAAGGGATAAGATCCGCGACACTGTAACTCGTCGGGACGTCCTGGGATCTGACGTCTCTATGATGGAGAGTGTCATCAATGATTGTATCATCCCCCCCCTGGTCAATTACAATTTCTCGAATGTCACCGAGTATCCGAAATATAGATTCGTTACCGGGCACCTAGAAAACATGGAGGTCATGTTGAAGGTTATGGACCTATTGGCGAAACTGAAACTCCCAGTTACCAAAAAGGTGGTATATGAAATCTTTGGATTGAAGCAGCCAGAGAAAGGGGACGACCTTCTCGTCATTCCGGAAGGATCCACCGGTGGATTACCGCAGGGTTTTTCTGCTTCGATAAATCATCAAGAGGGGATAGTTGCAAAGTATTATAGAAACCTGGACAAGAAATCCATTAGCTAATGCCAGACATAGAAAACCGAAAGATCGATCAACTCGAGGAAAGATCCTTTGACCTCGGTGTTGAGCTGTACGCCGAACAATCTGTCATCTGGACAAAAGAACTCCGGAAGCTAAAGAGTTATGACGACTATGCGAATCTATCCCCACTGATCAAACCCCTTCGCCTATTGTACGACAAAACTTTCACCCTCTCCTATCTTGAAGGGTATGATAGTATGGATCGGGATATCAAGGCGATCGAGTCTGGCAGTATAAAACTACAATCGGATTTTGAGTTTTTTGATACCCTTGACGATCAGATCGCGAACCTGAAGGCCAAAAAGATCATACCTCCCGCGATATTCAAGGCAGCGTTACCCGAGATAAAGGCGACGACATTCTCCGTCCAGAAGATAGAGCGGACCGGTGCCCTCATTGATGTAAAGAACAGCCTCCTTGACTCGATAAATTCCGGCTTAGATTTCGAAGAGTGGCGGGAGAATATCGAGGAAATATTCGAGAAGAGGGGGATTACCCCGCTCAAGCCGTACCATGTTGAGACCGTCTTCCGGACGAATGTCCATAGCATTTATAATCTATCCAGGAGACAGGCCGGAATGGGATCCCCCATTGTCGAGGGGTTTGAATATGTCATCGTGCGGGATAGCAGGACAACCGAAGAGATATGTATCCCCCTTGGTGGATTGAGGTATCCGAAGGATCATTCAATATGGTCATCTATCTGGCCTCCAAATCACTATTCGTGCCGATCAACTACTCTCCCGATAACGATCGGATACGCCAGGAGGAACGGTGTTGAATGGGACGACACCGCATCCGCCAGCGGCGCAGAGGTACAGGAGGATTTCAGCAAACCGGCGGTGAACATGAAGGCGTATTCCACGAAGATCGCAAAGAAAGAAAATAGTAACGAGAAGGAAGTCAAGCGGCTCGACTCTGAGCTGGATAAAAAAACAAAGGCTTGACAAATGAAAATTAATCATTTATAGAAGGAGTGACGAACAATGAACGAACAAAAAAAAGAAAGTGGTTTCCCAGTCTTCGACAGATCGAAGATGATCCCATTCAATGGCGTTGTTATCGCAGCATTAAGCAAAGAGACGGACCCGCCGTTTACACCGGCAAAGATGAAGCAGATTGTGGATTCTTATGACCCCAAATTCAGAGAGGCGCCGATAACAATCACACATGAAGCCGGGCGACCGAAGTCCTGGGCTTCCTTTGGATGGATCGAGAAGGTCTGGACTGATGGTAAAAAATTGTTTTCTGATTGGCTAGTACATCCCAAACTTGTTGAAGTCTTCGAGCAGGGACTTGTCAAAACATGGAGTATACACGCTCGATACGAGCCGTCATTAAAATCAATGTATTTGCAACACCTGGCGCTCCTGGGGGCAGAATTGCCAGCGATTCCAGAAATGCCAGAATTGACCTACAAGGAAGAGGAGGGAGAGGAGGAGTTTTCCTTCGTCTCTTCTGATCAGGATTGGAAACATCTTGTTACCGCTGGGGTGTTCCAGAGGGTCCGGGATTTGTTTATCGAATTGTACGGAGTCGAGGAGGCTGACCGGATTATCGGTCAATGGAATATCGATGAATTGAAAACTCCGCCTCCTCCGGATCCGGACGAGTTAGACGAAGCGGTAAATTTTAAAAAGGAGAATGAATTGGCAAATTACACACAAGAACAGGTTGACGCCCTCATAACAATCGCAGTCGGGAAAGCCGAGATTAAATTCAAGGCTGACCATGAAGCCGAGATCGTATTGGTCAGAGCGGAAGTCGACGCGGAGAAAGCGAAGGTCGTCACGTTAGAGCAAGACAAAACGAACCTCGAGAAAGCTAATCTTGAATTTTCGAAAACGGTCGTCAAGACCGCAGTCGAAAACGATATTGATAAGCTGATCGCGGAAGGGAAGATCCAGCCATCACAAAAGGACGGGGTCTCCGCTGTGTTATTGAAACTCAAGGAATCGGACGAGGCGAGTTACACCGCCCAGATCGGTATATATGACACCATGCCCGCGATGGAATTCGGCGGGTTTGACGGAGTCAATCCGGATGGTGATCAGACCAAAGTCCCAAAAAGCTGGAGTTTTGCAAACCAGAAACCGGCAGGTGACTAATGGCACTCGCAGCGAATGTTTTAAGATCACAAAAGAGAGATCAAAGCCTCTCTCTTGAAGTCAAAACGGCCGTCAATATTTTTCAAGGCGCGATGGTCTGCGTTGATGCCACTGGTTATGCCATCCCGGCGGCGGACGTAGCGGCCAATATTTTTCAGGGTATCGCCCAAGAGCAAAAGGACAACACTTCCGGAGCAAGCGGGGCGCTGAAGGTCATCGTCGAAAGACCTGACCGTTTTATTGCTACTCTTGCAAGTGCAGCCATAACCGATATCGGCCTCGACGTTTACATTTCAGACGACGACACTCTCACCAAAACAGTCGGGAATGGGGTTTATGTTGGGAAGGTTGTCCGATTTGTGGGGACAAATCTCGTTGAAGTGAAACCGATTTATTCCAAAGCCATTATCGCCGCGGCTATTGCCGATGCCGGGGCCGCTACAGCATCTGATCCTGCAGCCTGTGACGCGATGACTCAGGGTGCCTACGCTTCATCGACATCCCTTACAGATCCCCCCACCAAAGCGGAAATGGAGGCAGAACTGGCCTTAATCGATACCGCCACAGATCAAACTATCGTGGATACCGCAGCCCTCAAAGCCGCCATTGATCTCAATAATGTTGAAATTGACGCGTTGATCGTTGATCGAGCAGCCAACAAAACCACCATCGACGCCATACTGGCAGCTATGAGAGCCGCCGGTCTGTTGATCACATAAGGAGAACGACATGGCATTCATTACAGTAAATCAGAGAAAAGCATCAAATACAACCCTGTTCCATGCGATGGACATCTATTCCAAGGGGCAACCCTGGAATCTATTTTCAACCATCTTCAAGACGAAGGATCAGACCGCGTATTTTGATTGGCTTGGAGAGTTCTCCGGCGTCAAAGAGTTTATTGATACCAGAGACATTCAGGCATTGCGTCAGCACGATTTCAGCATTACGTCAAGGGTCTGGGAAAAGACAATCGGCGTAAAGAAAAGGGATTTGACCCCGAACCTCGGAATGATTAAACCGAGAATTGATCAGATGGGATTGACCCTCATGCAGCATCCGAATAAACTATTTTTCGATTTCCTTAAAGGCGGAGACGGAGAACAGGCCGGAGGCGGAGCAAAAGGAACATATCCCTGGGCGGGATGTTTTGATACACAGACATTCTTTTCAAACAGTCACCCGGTATATGATCCGGATCCCGGAGTCGGTGCCACAAACGACAATATCACCACCGGAACCGGTGTTGATACCGTCGCCCATGTGACCGCTGATTTCGAATCGGCACAACAGGGATTTTTTAATCTTCATGTAAGATCTGGGGATCCCATGTTTGACGATGGTCCCGGAGCGAAGCCCTACATTATTTGCGCGGCCGAAGATATCGCCATATTTACCGAGGCGTTTCTCCGAGAGTTCGACACCTCTAATAATCGGAACCCCTATTTCGGGCAAGTGGCCGGAGTGATTCCTAATGCAAGGTTGAACACTGATACCACTTACGATGTCAATGGACACAAGTCAACTTACACTCAGGAGTCATGGTTTCTCGTTCGCGGAGACATGCCGATTCGCCCATTGATCATGATGGAAACAGAACCCTTCACCGCCGAATGGTTTGAAGGTGACAGATTTATGTCTGATCAATACGCATACGGAGCGCGGGCTGAGTATAATCTCGGCTTTGGTTTCTGGCAAGTGATCCAGAAAATTTACAACGCGTAAACTTAAAACACAGGAGGCTTAATGTTTAAAATAAGGCTATCCCCGAATTATAAAGGGGCGAAAAAAAAGGGTATCGGTAAATTTATTGTTACCCGAGAGTGGCGCGAGTGTGACAAGTTTATTATTTCAAAGGCGATTCCTTTCGAGGGGCCTGTCTATGAAATCCAGCGCGCAGCGAGTGCCGACAGGAAAAAGGTCAAGGCGCCGACACCAATGGAACCAGTCGAGAGTCCTCCAGTCGAACAGATTGGAGAACCGATTCTCGAGCCGATGGTTGAAGTCAAGTCCGTTTCCGGAGATGACGTCAAGGATAAGGAAGCCGGGAATATCCTCACCGATCAGAATGGAACCGTCGTAAACGAGGGGGTCATGTTGCTCCCCGAGGAATCTATTATCCCGGAGGAGCTTGTCGATCCTGAAGCTGAATCGATGGAAGATCCTCCAGAAATTGAAGGCGTTGACATTGTCGTGAAAGAGGCTCCCGAATCTGATGAGCCTGAGACCAAGGCGGAACCGGAAACGGAAAAGCCGACAGTCAAAAAGGTTCCGAGGAAACGCGGGAAAGGCGGGAAGTCCGGCAAGCGTAAAAGGTAGTGATGGGATATAGCACCGAGGCAGAGGTCAGGGAATCGAAGTATGATACTTCGTTAAATAATATCGCCGGGACCGGCGAGGAAGGGACAGCCAAAATAGCAGCTGCTATCAAATACGCTGACGGTCGAATTGATTATTATTGTAATAGCAAGTATGTGGTTCCCTTTTCTCCGGTGCCTGATTACATCAATGGTGTATCTGTAATCCTGGCTAACCTATGGTTATATCGCCGATCCGATGTTGTGAACAAGGCCGTCAAGGAAGCGGCGGAAGCCGTCCTCGAGGAGCTGAAAGAAATCAGAGACGGAGACGGGACGGTCCCCGATCTGTCCTCAAGCTCTGGCGATGTTGAATTTTATTCACCGATTGAGGAATCGAAATTCGGGACGGGAGTTCTCAAGTAATGGAAATTAAGATCAAAAGGAATAAAGTCTCTCCGCTCCTAAAAAAAGCGGAGAGGCTTATCTCTTCTGAAATGATAGCCGACGCCGCTGGCGAGATTGGAATGGCCGATCAAGTCCGGACCTTTCAAACCAGTGGGGCGAACATCGGGGAAGCCTGGGACGCCCTCGCTCCGTTGACTGAGAAGTGGAGACGGAAGGGGAAGGGAAAGGGTCGAGGGAATAAACCCCTCCTCTCAACGAGCGCCATTCCGTTCGGTATGCAAAAGGTTATGATCAACGGCGGCGTTGCCCTGAGAACGAATAAGGTCGTCAAGGGTATTGACATTGCTCTCGTTCACGACGAAGGCGTTGAACCATATCCGATCACAGCAAAGCAGAAGCGTTGGTTCATGGCTCAAAAGGTATTTTTACCGGAAGGCTGGGAGCTAGAAATTCCCGCGCGCCATTTCAGCAATTTCTCGAGAGCTGCTAAAAAGGAAATGACAAACATCCCGAAGGATCTGAAAAGGAAACTGACATAATGGGCAGTCGAAAAACTTCACTTGCGTATATTCAGACCTTGATCCGGGCGCAGTATTCCGGAACCATCGGAGACCGGGCCTATATCTTAAATTCTCCGTTGGGGTTTTATACGATTCATTCGTATAAAATGCCATCGGTCGGGATTGTCTGCCTTCCTGGACTCCCAAATAAATCAAAGCCAAAGCCCCAATACTGGAAAAGGAATATTGACATCTATGTTTACCAATCAATATGGAAACCAGAGACGGCAGTCATGGGGGAGGGGAATACGAAAGGAGTCCTCCAAATGACCGACGAATTGGAACTCATATTGAACAACGCAAGCAACCCGCCTATCGGAGTTGTGAGAATTTGGGTAACTGGAGATATTGAACCGGGTCAGATTCCGAACTTTAATTCGGAAGGATTCAGCGCCTTTGCCGGGCTAAAATTATCATTAACCGAGGAGTAAAATGAAATGAAAAAAATCAAGATGATTTACAAGGGGGGCTTCCCGTTTACTGAGGTTCCCAAATATGGAAAGTTTTACAAGAAAGAAAAGGACGGGCCGACGAGTGGAATGTTCGATATTGGAATAGCCCACGCGTTGAACCGTACATCCGAATGGGTTCCAGACAATCCGGCGGATTTAAAACCTCCGGTAGTTGAAAAGAAACCAAAACAGGCGGTGACAAATGCCAAGTGAAAATGTTGCAATTGCAAAGAACACACTCGTTTTTATCAAGGAAGAAACCACACCGGGGGAACTCATTTATCCTGTGGCGACTGACGTTGTCAACTTGATCGAACAGGGATCCGTCAAACAGCCTCGGATCTATAAACCGGATCCGCAACTCAGAAACACGTTGTCGAAGTTACCTCCGGTAAAAGGGCCATATATGGTTGGCGAGTTTGCGATCGCATACTTGATCAAGCCGTCCGGATCTGGAGGAGTCGCCCCGAGGTGTGGTGTCTTGTTAAAATCCCTGATGGGAATCGAAACGATTGTCGGCGGGACATCGGTCGAGTACACGCTGGCGCCAGTCGGTACTGCGTTGGTTTCTTTTTCGATAGCTTTCCGACAGGGTCATATTGTTTTTTGGTGTGCTGGCGCATATTCAAACGTCGGAACATTTCCCGTTGAGGCTGGGGAATCAGACGCGGCTCTCGGACAGATGTCTCTGACTGGTCCATACCTGAGCATGGTTTGGGCTGGAACGACAGACGTCAATGACGTTGCCGGATACGAGGCATTGGATACAGATATCACCGTCACGAATGCGAAAGTCTTCAAGGTCGGAGCAAAGATCGAATTTCAACTCGCCGATTTATCATGGGAAGACAACGCTGGCGCCGGATATCTTATATCCGCCATTGATTATGATACCGACATTGTCACTATCGAAGCTCTCGTCGGATCGGTTCCAGATAATGCCGAAGTCCGCGGATTTTTACCGACTGCAACGGATTCCGGGACCATTGTTCATGGAGCATATGGTCAAGTCACTGAGAACATTGACGCCGATGGAGCTGCCGATTTGGATATCCTGAAAGCTGAAATCGTTGTCAATAACAATCTGACCGTGATCGGAGACGAAAAGGTCAATTCAGATTATCCGTCAAGTATTGTCAAGGCCGGAAACCGGGAGATCGCTATCACTGTCGACGAGGTTGTCAAAAAGGGATATGCTAAATATTTCTATTTCACAGACAATCAAGCGACCTATTCGATGATCATGCCCGTCGGGGATACTTCAGATTATCGATACACAATCAACGCCCCACAAGCAGAATTCATGACACCAGATATTACCGGCGATGAGGAACTTACCGGATCAAGGGTCGGAGAAGCATTCGCGACGAGTGCATATGACGACGAACTTTCAATTATGTTTGATTAAAAAAAAAACAAAGGAGGCACTATGGAGAAACAAATCAAAATTGTGATGGACGGAGGACCGGAATTCACGATCGGGGATCCAACAGAGGCGGACATTTTGGAGCTAGATGGACGGGCAAAAAATCTCTCTAAAGATTGGAGCGAGAAAAAAAAGGAAGACGGATCAAATGAGAAATTCGCCGAACTTCTCATAATGAGGTATATCCTCAAATGGGAAAAGCTCAATAATTTGGTATGGGGATCTCTGATCAAGCGCGAGCTGGCAGACGGAACTAAAATTGAAATGCTGTGGGAATTGGATAAAGACGGAAAAAAACTAAGCACCACCATGGTACCATTCAACAAAAAGAATCTGGTTTTTTTGTCAAAATACCCATCGATAAAGTTCATGAAATTCTATACTCATTGTCAAGAAGCGTTGAAAGAGATTGGATACGAAGAGCGATCCCAGGAACTTGATGACCTAAAAAACTAAAGGAGGTCGCTGCCTTTTTAAAGGACCACCGTGTTCTAAGCGCCGACCAGAAGAGAGTATACAGAAAACAGTTCGCGGAGCAGATAGCGGCCGGAACGAAAGAACCTCCCGCCGAAGCTCCGCCGATTCGCTCGAGACATCAGCTCGCATTTAAAATATGGAGACTGATATGTACGCAGATAAACAGTGCGGGATATGTAAGGATAGAGGCGTTCCTGGCGGCTTGCAAAATGCTGCGGGTTCCGGAAGTATTGCTTCTGGGGGAATACGAAAAAATCCTGGCCATCCAGGAAGGTTTCTGGGTGAAGCCGAAGAAGACCAGACCACCAAAAAGACCGACGAAAACCAAAAGGTAGATCATGGCTGAGACTCTAGAACTTGTCATACTTGTAGATACAAAAAAGGGGATAGTATCCGTCCGGAAAGCTGGCGGAGAAATTAAGCAACTCGGCAAGACTGCGGAGAAAACCGGCAAGGAAGGGAAAAAGAATTTTGGCAGTCTATGGAAATCGATGGCTGTCGGTGCCCTGGTCGCCAAAGGATTGACCGCATCCCTCCGAACATTAAAAAGGGCGGTGAGTGACGTCGTCAATGAGGCGATGGACTTCGAGGATCAGTGGGCAAACGTGACAACATTGGTCAGCGATAGCTCTATTAATATGTCGGTTTTTAGAAACGAGATTCTCGACATGGCTGGGGAACTTGGATCCGCTACCGAATTGACAAAGGGCATGTATCAGGCTCTCTCTGCCGGTGTGAAGCCGGGAGAGGCCGTCAAGTTCGTAGGCGATGCCGCCCGGTTCGCAAAGGCTGGTTTGACGGACATGGATTCGGCTGTCAAGGTGATAGCGACCGCGATGAATGTTTACGGATTCAGAGTCGATCAGGCTTCGGAGATTTCAGACATCTTTTTCGAAACGAACAAAAGAGGAATGACGACAGTCAATGAACTGGCGGGTTCTTTTGGGCGAGTCATGGGCGTAGCTAAATCTGTCGGGATCGAATTCCGGGAACTCAATGCGATTGTCGCATCCCTTACGGCGGGAGGTATAAAAACGACCGAGACCATGTCCTCGTTGAAGGCTATCGTTGCCAATATCGCCACGCCAACGGAACAGGCCAGAGTGGCAGCGAAAAGATTAAAGATTCAATTTGATATTGCAGCGGTTTCGGCAAAAGGTTTTACCGGTTTCATGAAGGATATGACAGACAAAGTCAAGGGTGATGTCCAGGCGCAGAAAGATTTATTTGGTTCCATTGAAGCATTCAACGCGATTGCCGTTTTAACCAGTAAAGAAGGAATGAAACGATATACCGAAGCGCTTGACGCTATGGGGAAAAAGACCGATAACACCAATATCGCCTTCAGGAAACAACAGTCAACCCTCCGCGCAACCGTGACCGCCATCAAGAACGAATTCCTGGCCGTCCTTACTAAAAAACTATTGCCCGGAATGAAAGCCTTGAGCAAATGGTTAAACGAGAATAAGGAAGATGTCAGCGCATTTATTAAAAGTGCAGTGGCGGGGCTGGCCGAATTCAGCAAAGGTATCATGAAATTTATTGGATGGATAGCGAAAGCGACAAATAAATTCGTTAAATTCACGAAGGACTTCGGCCAGTTTGCAAATGAATTGAGAAAGGAAAAGGCTGATCTAGCATCGTACCGGGATTCTTACAGTGATATCGTGACAGCGATCCAGCAAGTCAAGCAAGCTATGGGGAAAACAAAAGAGCTCAGAGCCTTTAATGTTGAGATGCGACGGATCACGTCATCCTCTGACGATTACGCAACTAAGAATATAAATTTATTGCAACTCCTGACCAAACATACTAAGGCGAATAACGCCTTACGAAAAGCATATAAAAAAATCAGGGATGCACAGCGGGGGGTCATTGAAGCATCAAGCGAAGAGGCAGCCAAAGTTGAGGAATTGTCCGACGCTGAAGAGGAGCGAAAGAAAATCCTTGCGGCAAATATTGAATTAGAAAAAGCTAGACTGAAAATCTGGAAGGAATGGGAACCGCAGATTCGAAAGATTGACGATTCCTTATTCAAATTGCTCGGGATTGAGAGGGAAGGTTTCGGAATTAAACACGCTATGAACGAGGCTAATAAGAAAACACTCGAGCAGTTTCCCCTCCTCGGTACTGCCTGGCTCGATAATATGAAAAAGGTCAAAGACAACTCCAAGGCTACGAAAAAGTGGGTCATAGATTGGGAAGATGCAAACGAAGTCCTCCAGTTTTCGAAGTCTGTCCTTTCCGGAATCACTGACATTCTGGGAAGCCTGGGCGTCGAGTTGAATAAAACAACTGATGATCTGATTGGGCTTGCTGAAGGTGCCGCCAGTATCGCCGTCGGGATATCTAAGAAGAACCCGGCAATGATAATCCAGGGGGTGGTCTCAGCGATAGGCAGCGCAATATCTCTCCTGTCTGGCGACGGTATCGGCCAGGCAATCACCCGCGAAAATTCCTGGATGAAAATGAACGAGGCGCTGACGGAGTCACTCAAGGAACTCGCCAAGGAAGTCGGCGACACTCACGCCGCGACCTCTCTCATGTTGTCCGATATTATGGATCAGTCAGACATTACTGTCGACAATTTTGCAGACTGGGCGAATCGGGTCAAGGAGATATTCATAGATCTCGAGAGCGGGTACATTTCCCAAAGCGAATTCTTGACAACGATGGGCGCGAGTTGGACGAAACTTGTCGGGGAAGCTCAACGGCTGGGGACCGAGGGGTCCGCCGAGATGCTCGGGATAATTCGGAAGATGAGAGATAGTGGTCAGGAGATTGCGGAGATTACGGAATACATAAACAGCACATTGAATAGCGGATTGAATGCCTTCTCCCAATATATAAAAGTCCCCGGAGACATCGCGAGAGAGATTGTTGATCTTGAAAAAAGTATATCTGATTTGAGAATTGGATCGAGTGAATACACCGAAGCACTTGAACAGCTCGACGCTCTGGATATGAAATTTTCACAGATGACAAGTCAGGAGAATTTCGACAGAGCTACTCAGTACGCAATGGCATTTTTTAACAGCCTTCAGGCTGAAGGTAACACCATGATGGAGATTATCAATATCATGGGGTCCCAGCTTGATACATTATTCGACATCGGTCAAGTTGGAGGATTTGAATCTGGGATGTTGTCCGAACTGTTTGGGCTGAGGCAATTTGTCACGGACAATCAAGACGTGATTAATTCAATCGGCGCCAGCCAGGAAATGCTGAGGGCCTTCGGTAATACTGCATTTTTGACACAAGAGATTTTCCAAGCATCCCAACAGGATGCCCTGGGTTTTTACGATCAATTACGGGCAGCCGGAGGAAGTCAGGTTGATTCATTGAGGGCTGTTGCTCCACTTCTGGCAGAGCAGTTATGGTTTTCGGAACAATACAACCTAACACTTGACGCCAGAACAAAAGAATTGATTGATAATGCAAGGGCTGAAGGAATCAGGCTTGATGCTATGCGTCCGATCGAGGAAGTCCAACGAGAGATGGGAGATAATATTCGGGAGTTGGTTGATATCTTTAAGGATTGGCTGGGAGTAACGGATGACCAAACGAAAGCATTGGGGAAAATGGGATCTATTGTGAGGTCAATTGCGGACGAGTCACGCAGGATTCAAATGCCTGGATTTTCAAAAACGGGCCCGGCGGTTGATAGGATCCCAGCATTCGCATCCGGGACAAATAGACAGTTTGTAAAAGAGGATGGTATGTTTGAATTACATGCTGGGGAAATCGCAGACGTCACGAATGATGATCGAATGCGAATCACCCCGGCGGTTGCGGCACCGCCTGGCGGAGGAGGTTCTGGAGGGGGAGGTACTTCCTTGAGCATAAGCGCCCCAATAAGTTTAGTTAATGAAAATACTTTCATCAATTCTGGGAGTAGTGAGGACCCGGACAAATTCGCGGCGGATGTAAATCAAGTAATAGAAGACAATCTCGACGATATTGAGGTCAAATTCGAGACTATGATCCGGAAAGTTGTTAGAGAGGAGGTGCCAAGTGTCCAATGAGTTTGGAGGATTTGGATTAAATGATGTTGCCCCAGATGCAATAGTGACAATGACCAATGAGGATACGGCCTTCCCCAAGGAATGGGCTGTCAATGGACTGCCGAATGAACCAGTACAAGCCAGCACGACTAACTGTAAAATTAGATTTGAATTTGCCTCAGCAAAAAATATAAAACTGGTCGCGTTGATCGGTCATAATATGCAGGATGGGGATACGATAAAATGTAATGTTTACAATGCCGCCGGGTGGGGTGCTCCTCAATTGGAGGAACCAATCAACCTTGAACCCCGATGGTACGAAAGGATTATTTTTAAGCTGGGAGAAAATGTGGTATCTCCATTCGACAGGGCGAACATTTTTTCGGTCATGGATGAGGATCAAAAATATTATGAAATCGAGTTATCTGGGGCAGTGGCACCCCTGGTCGGAGAGGTCTGTCTCTTCGAGGATTCGTTTCAGTTTAACCGAAATTATAATTGGGAATATGAGAGAATATTCGCGCCGAATACCGTTGTCGCGAGAACGAACAAGACCTTTGTTTCCAAACAGTCGACGGAGGCCGAAAATTTTCGGCTGTCATTTATGAATGTTTCGGAAGACGATCGCCCGAATCTATATGAATCATTTCGGGCAAAAGGAAGAAATAATCTATTCATTCCGGACTATGAAAAATTTGAATGTTTTTATGGAATGGTTGCCGGGAAATCTTTCCCACTCAAGAATCAATATACCGGAATGTCATTCGGTATAAATTTTGAGGAGTCGTCAGCTTGACATATTGGAGGATTGGTATCGGGTTTTCTACCGGCGAGGAAAAGATAGACATGGTGGGGACCGTCCTCGATACCGAAATGGTCCGTCCTCGGCTGGCTTCAATCAGTGGATTCGCGATACGAATGGGAGAGGACTTATTGAGAAAGGGGATCCCAAACTCTTCGGTCAGTTTTGAGATCTTGAATTTTGACGGACATTATGACAATAAGTTTTTTGGTGACGAGACCATATGGGTTGAGGCAGATGGGCGGAGAATATATACAGGAAATGTTTCAGACACACCGACTGTCCATCCGAATTTTTTAAAAGTCACGGCCGACACTCAACTCCTCGGGCTGGACGAACAAATAAACAGGAAAATATCAGCCGATGACTACCCGAACGTCCCATTAGTAAATGAGGGAAACTGGGGCAACATAATCGGCGGTACCGTTTCAGATGAGGACGCAGTTCCACCCAGGGGGAAGGTCCCATGTTATAAATTGCAGAGTGGCGGGTATCATTTAGCCTGGCACTCCTGCTATCAATTATTGGGAGTATATTTAGAAGACGGAACAGATATACTTGGTGATTGCACCTTAGTTAACGCCGAGGACGACCGGGCTTACGTCCTTTATTCTAATACAGACCCGGATGTCATTTGGGCAAATGCGGACGGAATGATCAGTCCTAAAATCACCTTCACCAAGGACGCCGACGCCGATGTTGATATTACGATCACCCTTTCACTTCATGCCGATAGAGAATGTACTATTTTCTGGGGGGATGATACCGAAACCACTGTCACCGGCCCGGTAACCGAACAGGATTACGATCATACCTATCCAGACGCCAACGAATAC
>Ga0114923_10000808_pt1 | contig 22607 bp, 36 predicted proteins | sample SumtaG_FD_89578 | JGI IMG/M metagenome (GOLD analysis project Ga0114923, IMG submission 89578) | Deep subsurface microbial communities from Indian Ocean to uncover new lineages of life (NeLLi) - Sumatra_00157 metaG | ecosystem: Environmental > Aquatic > Marine > Oceanic > Sediment | place: near...
GCATGTTAAAGATCAACCAGTGAACACTGTAATACCTGGTAGTGAGATGATAGGTGTACGTCTCTACGAGCCAGCACATAGGCAAGAGATAACTGACCCTAAGAACTGCCACTTCAATGACGAGCCAGAGCCAATGCCTATACCATTGTGTAGGCAGTGGATAATAGATAATAGTCACGAGTTAGTAACAGAAGTTAAAATGCGAACCGATTAATTTTTGAAAGGGCGAGAATGGTAACACTTGCGAATGCACTATTGACCGATACAAAGGATATTAACGAAGCAATGGTTATAGAAATGATATGGGACGGACGTAAGATGCGGCTCTTTGGACCTGCGGTGATGGGTTTCGTTGAAGCTACAAACATGACCTATACTACATTTCCCGGGATTGACTGTTTAGCAGTAGGCTTAGAAATGCTACCGTCAGAGATGCGTCCCGTATATGAGTATCTATATGAAGAACTAAAGGAGGTGATCAAATGAATTGATGAGTACAACGTAAACGGAGTGTAAATTCTATGTAAGGAGATGTAAAATGAAACGTAAAGTAGTAACAATGTTTGTCACAATTATGTTAGTTTTACCCCTAGTCGGTTGCAATGGTGGAACCACTACTGCAGGGGCTACAGGGGTTGGTCTCGGAGCACTATTCCAAAATGTACTCACAGGTGCAAAGCACGATTTAAAAGCGCGAGGGGAAGCACTTGTGGTAGCATACAATAAAGGTGTCGGCATTGGTATGGAACAGAGTGATCTGGATCAGATTGCAAAAGAGATCGAACAGACGCGAGTACTGCGAGCCGGTGCTGAAGCAGGTGGGCAGTTTCTTGGTCTCGATCTCAGCAATCCCAAACAGACTGGTTTGGCTATGGGTTCGCTCATAGAGCTCGGTTTACTCATCTGGGGCGGTAACAAGCTACGTAAAACCGTCAAAGAGCTCGGTGGTACGAAAGCGGCGGTGGCTAAGTTCTGCGGTACAAACGAGCCGAAAGTCGCTGCTGAACTGTATGATATTGTAAAAGAGAAAACCAGGGTAGCCTGAGTACGGTATACGGTTCGTACGTAGATGTGGCAGCCGTCTACGCGGCGTAGTCAGTTAGTAGGTTGGCGCTCTCCTTCACTACTGCTGGCTACGCCATTTATAGAAAGGAGTTTATATGTTTAAGATAGACCAGACGATGTGCAACCAGCTTGCGAAAGCGCTTGCAAAAAAAGTACCTAAATGGCGCATCTGGGGTATACCGCGGGGTGGTACAATTGTTGCAGGGCTGATGACTTACTACGGTTGCAAACTAACTGATGGGCATGACGCTACAATAGATGTAGTTGTCGATGATATCGCTGACACTGGCGCAACACTCAAAGGATATGGTGGAGCGACAGCAGCATTGGTAGTCCGCCAGGGTTGTGCACCGTTACCTGATTACTGGGTTATGATGCTTGCGACTTCAGATTACATTCTATTCCCGTGGGAGGATGAAGCAGAAGTACAAGAGAAAATTAATGCAGGAGTAAGTTTCAGGGACAGAGATAGTTGACCATGGAGGGCTCCGTGAGAAAGTTCCTTGACAAGTTAATATGTCGAACCTTTGGTAGAATATAGCTCCTCTCATCGCGAGCGGAGCCCTTTTTAGCTTTACTTACTTAACGAGTTAATAACCTATGTTATGAATAAAGGAGTAGTTTATGAGAACAAAAGCCGAAGTACGTCATGAGGCAGAGATTGCAAAACTCGTCGAGCAAGGTGTACATGAGTACACTAAAGAAGCACTGATGGACATGCTTGCTGCACACTATCACAAAGATGACGTCCCGGGCCAACGGCTGCTAACACAGCTACCAGTTATGCTTGCACGAAACGTAAAGGATTTGAAACCGGCAGCGTTTACGCGAATACAAGAGAACAAAAATGGCCTTTGGGTTGCGGAAGAGAAGCTTGACGGTCTGAGAGCTAAGTGGCACTTGGGTGCAGCTAGTAACCGTATTGACAGTAGAAACCGTAGCGTTAAAACCTATGAGTATACAGAGAAGACTGACTGTCTTCCACACTTGAGGGACCTCAAACACAACATCCCTGGCACAGTGCTAGACGGTGAGCTTATTATGCCTGTAAAAGAGATACACGACGGTCAGACTCAAACGACTAGCTGGTTAACAACTTCTAATGCGACTGTTAACTCTTCACCGGAGAGAGCAATATACTTACAGAAGAAATATGGATACTGCCGCTACTTTATATTCGATATACTCTTCCTATGTGGGCTAGACCTACGTGAGTTTACTTACAGAGAACGCTACGCGAAGCTGATCGATGTAGCTGCACATCTTCGAGCGCGGGGCGGGGTTATTAACATGCCTCTGCGACGTGATAGGAACTTTGGGAGATTCTACCGTAATATGGTAGCTCAAGGTGGTGAGGGTTTAATGGTGAAACGTTTAGACTGGCCTTACATAACTACTGGACGTTGCAAAGGTGAATGGAAGTGGAAGAAGTACGAAGAGCTGGACGGCTTCGTTACAGGTTTTATACCTGGCGAGGGTGAGTTCAGTGGATTGGTCGGGTCGCTGCTTATAAGTATATTCGATAGCAATGGTGTAAAACAAGAGGTTGCAGCTGTTCAGCCTGGTAAGTTACCCTTCCGGCAAGAGATATCTTTGGCCGATGGCGACATGATAGATACAATGTATGGTAAAGTCTATACAATAAATTATCTACAGAAGACCAAGAACGACCGTTGCAGACATGCTGTAATAGAGCGTCCCAGGCCGGACAAGAATATGTATGACTGTAAAGGGGGTTTATAATGGACCCGGTTCATCAGAACGCAAACGGTAAGTGGCGCTACTGGGATGAGACATGGACGCACGAGAGTGAACCGTGCGAAACAGAAGCAGAGGCCAGAGCAGCCTTGGATAAGTATTATATAGAACAAGTGCAAGGAGAACAATGGTGAACAACGAAAAATTTACGATTAGAGGTGGTTGTATAGTCCATAGAAGCACCGGCAAAGCAATTCCGGAACATGAGCCGGTATTCATTTTACGTGCTTGTGATAAACAAGCTTTGAGTATACTCAGAGTCTATCAATCGAAAATGCGCCCGAAGGAAGACTGCTGGAAAGGTATACAGAGTGTTATAGAAGACTTTACAAAGTTCAGAGAAGAGAACCCAGGTGAGATGAAACAACCTATTGAAGCATATGAAGGTTAATGAAATGGGAATGGTGTATCATATCTCTATCACATTGGCTTGTCCATATCAAATAGTTCCCTCCCATGTTCCCGTGTCACGCTTTTTCGGCTTGAGCCTGCGCTTTAGCTGTAGCAAGCCAGTAAATAGAATTACACCATTCTCAGTTTTTGAAAGGATACCCAATGGATAAGAGAGTACAAAAGTTTCTTAAATCAACAAGGGTAGATTTCGATGCAGGTTCGAAGGAAGGAGTCGCTTGGGTAGCGGGATTCTTCTGTGGTGAAGGCCACATAACTATTTACAGAAGCAAACAAGGAAGCTATACCGGCACTGTAGGAATGTCACAGAAGACCCTCTGGCCGCTTAATGTTGCACATTTAATACTATTTGCACATAATATTAAAATACCCGAGCCACGTTATTCTAGTGGCGCGGGCGTTTTTGAGCTTAACGCCAACCGGTTGAAAGGTACTGAATTTCTATTACTGATTGGAGAGAGCGCGATGCGTACGAAACATTCAATGCGAGCGAGAGTCTATTTCAAAATGTTTCCGCCGGGCGAGCGTTACGTCCGCCGGCCAGCCGAACGAAAAGAAATTTACGCTGAATGGCTGCAGTTAAGAATTAACGAAAAAGGTGGGTAAATATTATGAGAGTGGAGTATCATATCTCTACATTCGTTGGTTTATCATTTCTGAGTTGCATCTTATCTCTGATGCAAAACCTCTCTCAAAAATCTCGTGAATCTCGTAAGTGGTATACTTTTCGAGTGAACAATAAACCAACACGTAGAACTGCTCCACTCTCTTCTTAGAAAGGAGAAATGAACATGAGTAACGAAGAATATCCCAAAGCCGGGAGCCAGTGGCGACATCACGATGGAAGGCTGTATACAGTTTTGTATACTGTTAACATTGCAAGTACGAGTCCTAAATATGCAGCTACAGTAGTCTACTTAGGTCGTAACGGGAACATTTGGTCAAAGACGCTTATCGACTTCCGAGAGACAATGACTAGTCTACTTGACGGTATTGGTCAGGGTAAGCTGAGTGATTTACTAGCTGAGATAAAGACACACATATTTCAATGATACAGTGTAACGCAACAGCACCGGTTATCGTACGTGAACGTGTAGATAAACTCATAGGTGTCCCTAGTGAATTTAATGATAATGGTGTGCTCGGTATGGTGATTGACTTAGCTGAAGTTCAAACTACAATAATACATGAGTTGAAATCTGAGCTTGAGGGTAAGTCAGATATAGCTGCTGAAGCTATTCACCAGTTGAATACTGAGATTGAGAGGCTCAACAAAGTGATAACTGTTCATCGTGAAGTCGGCGACGATGCAGAGAATGAGTGTTTGAAGCTCCAGTCAAAAATTGCAAAGAAACAGACTGGCGCCTGCTGTTCTGAGCTCACAGAACTGGAAGACGTAGTGGCAGAAATCGGGACTGCGTGCGGCGAACATCAAAAGGACATTAATTGGCTGAAGGTCGAGCTTAATAGACGGATGACTGCTGCTAATGAAGTTTTACGTAAACAACAGTTGAAGCTTGAGCAACACGAACGAATTAACACTGACACTGTACGAAGACTGAATGAACTCAACACGGGTTTACATAAACTACAACTAACTGTTACTGAGAACAAGAGACATGAGCATGCTATAGTTCAATGCTCTACTTGTGCGAAACTAGTACTTTGTCCATCGTGCAAGAATGTAGTGAAAGCTATTTGAAAGGAGGCAAATGATGCCGAATGGTGGAATGACAGAATGCGGTAGATGTGGTATGGATAATTGTATCTGTGATAACCGCAAGATAAAACTTGAGATTATATTTGACAATCTCGAAGGTAGATACACGTTAGAGTTCAAACTGTTACAAGTTAGAAAGGGTATACTGCTAGAACTAGATATACTAACAGATGCGGTAAAGAAGGGGAATTGCAGACTTGAAGATGTAGAAGCATTAGAGAGGCTCGTAGCTATCGAGAAGGAAATTCTACATCCTCGTAAGTGGTGGCAGATCTGGAAGCGATCATGAATGAGCTTTATATCGAAGTTATCCAGTTGCACGGTACAATTTACTTTTGGGCGCTACTGGGTAAGGATAAACAATATGCTCGCTCCTCTGACATAGATGAGAAAGAGATCATTATGGCAGAGGCGCTAGAGGTAGCAGAACGTTTCGGGTTAGAGGTAATTGTTAACGAGCGACCAGATGATATAACAGCTGTTTGTAAAAAGCTGTATCCAGACTTAGACTATGATGACCATCTAGCAGCTGATGCTCAACAGTTCGGTTTGAATACACAGGGGGTTGCGGAAGTAGCTGAACAAACGAAACCTGCACCAGTCGAGGCTCTTCAAACTGACGATAGCCAGCTCGTGAAGGCCCTTCATATAGTACAAGAGGTTTATGGAGAGACTAACTCCAAGAGCAGTATGTTGTTCCTCGATTGGACCACCTGTGTACTCGGTAATGGTTTCAATGAACGAGGGACCAAGGCACTCATACAAGGTTTGAGAGAAGATAGGTTTTGCTTCATAGCTCGCCTTGGAAGAGCAAAGGATGGTGAACATCACGAGAAGATGGTTTGGTTGGAAGCTCGATTAAATGCCGTAGTAGCAGCGTGCAATATAGTACGAGCTGTACAGAACAAAGTATGTGGTCGAGAGTATGCAATGTGGATTACGAAAGCTCTCTGGCGTGCATCACGTACAGCGGCAGATAAGAAAGGAGAAGCATAATGCAAACAATTAGTGTTCACCCTGAGACGCATCAACTAGCGAAAGAGTTGAGTTTAAGTACTAGTAAGAGCATGCATAAGGTGGTAGCTGAAGCACTCGTAGAGTATCAGCAGCGGTTATCTGGTAGCAAGAATTTGATGCTCAGCAAGTTCCTTCTACAGGTTCCGAAGGTAGTTGAGGAGGAGCTCAAGTTGGTATTAGTTAAAGAGATCCCTAAAGCGGTCAGAGCGGTTGTCGAGGAGATACGTAGCGAACAAGCGAAAATTGAGCAAACAGAAGCAGAGAAGCTTGCGCAGTTACTCAGGCACGCAACGGAAGCTACACTACCAGCAGCAACGACAACTCATCCAACTAAACCATGGCTTACTGGAGGAGCGGAGTCAGATGATATTAAGGAGCTGTCTGAGGAGGACGCAGCAGAGATTGAAGAATGTGAAAAACCTGTGCCGCATATCACACCATTTTGTGGAGATAATCCACGACGAGATGATAGAGCTGAAGACGAGCCTTCTCAGAAACTATCTGAGAGCTAGTTAATTAGACCCATATTGCTAAAGATACTTATGTATACTTAATTACTTTTTTTAGTTATTTCAATACAGGTATATCAATACTCTATGTAAATAAGAGTTTTTAATAAAACTACGTAAATACTTAAGTAAGTATACGTAAGTATCGAGGGCAATATACTGGTTATTTTAGCCTGTCTCAGATAGTCATACTATCCGGGTTTTAGGGGGAATAGACGGGCTATTTGGATGAACATTCTGAGAGGGGTAAACTCTCTGAGAGCAGAGTAATGTAAGCTAACCTAGCACTACCCCCTGTGCTAATGAGTGAAAGGAGTAAGAGAATGGAAGTATATGTACAGTCTTACCCAGGGAGCCTTCACGTTGGTGGTTATCTAACAACAGTTATTGGTCGAGCTGCATTTTGCTCGACCTGTAGTGGTAGATTATGTTTGATGATTCAGGAGGCTGCAACTTCGAAAGTACCTGTAAGCCTCTTCTGGTACTGCTCGTCTTGTAAACGGGACACACCACTAAGCATGAACGCAAAGGGAATGATTTACTGAAAGGAGTAAATAGTGAATGCTATAATAATAGATGAGAAAGATGTTCGTGCACTAATGGGCCAACTCGAGCTGAAGAAGTTTCAACTACACGGCAAACAAACACCAGAGGATGAAATGCATAGACAGTTTCATTATATAGTTACTAACTGGCTGCAGGAACAAGGTTCAATCTATCCACGTTTTTGAGAAAGGAGGTAGTTAAGTGAAACACAGAATACTAACATGTAAGAACCATCCAGACTTGAGATGGGCTGTAAGGAGCATGCTTGGACAGAAGGTGCTGGTTACAATCGTAAGAGGCATCTCTTTTTTGAGGGAACACCTTCTGGTAAGGGTATGTACTCTGACGGCTCTGGTTTAGATTGTACGGTTATAAAGGATGGCCATTATGTAGAAGAGTGTGGCTGTCCTGTAAGTGATCTGATCCTCGCGCCAGAGGATAAACTAGTCACAATATGAAAGGGGTGAGTAATATGAAATCGTTAACAAAGTTGAATAGCCAGATTGAGAACCTTCACGAACAGCTCGTTAAGCTCTCAGATGCTCGTAGAAGGATGCATGCTAGTGACACTAGGCGTCATCATAGTGTTATCGAGCAGACAGCAGTAGTCAAAATATTGGTCAAACGGCTTAAGGAACGAACAGCTTTGGTAGCAGAGCTAGCTGTTAAGAAGGAGGCACGTAATAGAGCTAGAGGAAGTGAGCCATGTAACATTTCCGGGAACCGAGAAAGGAGGTAATAATGCAGATTGTAATTGCACGTAGAAATAGAAAGAGTGTTGAAGCTGTTATTGATGGTTTAGCACCACGCTGTCAAAAGTGTCGTCATGAACTGTTCTTTATAGTTAAAGAAGCGGTAGCTAAAGATGAACCCGCATCTATTCACTGGTACTGTACGACTTGTGAACACTATACGCTAGCTAGTAATGCAATGGGAATGCTCTATTAGAAAGGAGGTAACTAAATGCGAACCGGCGAACTAATGTTCTTACTCTTACAGAATGTAAGTGAGGTACGATTGACACCACAAGGAGTTGAAACGTTCTTGATGCGAGCAGGTAGACTGGTAATGATAAGAGAGATCTCTAAAGACGATTTTAACTACCTACTGCATTTGCTATCGTTTAAGATACATAAAGTAAAAGGCACAATAGTGTAAAGGAGAGACTTATGGACGAGACAGATGAACTGATGGAACACAATCCGTTGGATGCTTATGATCACTCTGACTTGAACATTGATGAACCCAACCATAAGGATGTTGAAGATGAAGACGAAGACGAGGACGGGCTTGAGAAGGAGTGGGACGACGAGTATTGTCCTGACTGTGGAGAACTAGCAGAGGATTGTACATGCGAAGAAGAGTAAGGAGGTACTATGTCAAAGAAGAGCAAGAAGCATCAACAAGCGATTACAACTGAGGTAGCAGAACAGCAGGAAAGAAAGAAACTGCTTCGACAGCTAGCGATAATGAAGCGTCTCCCAAATGACTTCCGAGACATCGATCCTGGCTCGATAGATTGGGAGAACTTCGCAGACATCACTAATAGACGTAAGGAGATAACTGATTGGGTAAATGGTCCAATAGTCTACTTTGGCGAGCTAAACGAGCATGAGAAGATAATACTCGGCAGACCAAACAAGCTGATACGCTTCCAGTTAGTTGATGCTATGTTAGATAAGACCAACTGGCGCAACACTATGGACTATGCAGAGCATATCAAAGCTAGCTGGATCTACCTACCTGATGAGGAAGGACCGGTCGTAGAAGCGCTCAATGTGTTATTCTCACGTTTTGGTTATAACGTACGAGCGAGAGGACCAGTGAAGTCAGAGCGTACAGGTCAGCTAATAGGAGTTGTGCATTAAGGAGAACAAGAATGGAAAGGAAATGTAAAGATTGTAGATATTGGAGAAGGCGTCTCGGAAGGTTTCACGGAAAGTGTATAAACTCTAGATCGTCTAAGTATAATACTTATCCACACTATGATCATAGTTGTGCTAAATTTGGAAGGAGAAACTAATGGTAGAGACTCATGAACAAGTAGCAGCGTTATTGGAAAATGTGCAAAAGGTATTAAGCGGCGAGCATTGTAGGCCAGATATGACGCCGGTTAGTCAGACACAAATATTAGTAACACAAGCTCGTGCTCAGTTAAAGGAAGCTGTAGCAGCTGCTAAGCTTCAAGGTTACATTAAAGCCCTAAATAATTATGCATACTGGAAGGGTGGTGTGCAGTATGTCGGTAGTTGTGGTACAACATTAAAGGAAGCATTGAAACAAGCACCAGTTAACTGTAGTAGAAAATGAAAGGAGGTAGCTAATGCCGAGATTTGAAGAAAACGATTATATCGTTGGCTTTTGGGTAGGCGAAGATGTTGTGCATAACAACTTCTTGATGTCATTGTGGGAGCGTGATGGTCAGTTGAAATGTGAGTATCGGTTCCGCGATGTAAAGGATACAGAGATTTGGAATAGTAAAGATGAAAAACGCTTCTACGGTTTTGATATTCCTCCGGGGGAATCAAGAGAGGAAGCACTAGAAAAGTTGCATAAAGTATTCGAACTGGTACAAACGAAGTATCCTGCAGGACCAGGATACATTCCTGTTGAAGGCGGAGTAGGCAAACTCTTTCAGGTCCTGAGCGCAGACAGTTTGAAACATTATTTCCAAAGTTTAAGTATACGAAAAGATTGAAAGGAGTCCAGCATGGACGCAAACGTAAGAGAACAGATTATAACATTACTCAGGGGTACAGGACGTATGGGTATGGATGAGCTGATTGATTGGTTAGACAAAGAGGGGTTCTTCACTTCACCTGCCTCTACGAGGTTTCATGGAGCACACGAAGGAGGTTTAGCAGCTCATAGTTTGAATGTCTATAAGCTGCTAACAAGGTATCATAAACAGTTCCCGCTTACACCGAACTACGGTGCGATAGCATTACCGGTGAAGAAAGAGAACCTTATCATTGCTGGTCTATTGCATGACATATGTAAAGTCGGAGCATACATTCCACAAACTGGTAAGGCAGCCCTTTACAGATGGAATAAGGCGCAACCTAAAGGACATGCATTACTCTCACTGATACGAATCGCTAAGTATATCAAACTGGAGGAGATCGAAGAGTTGATGATAAAGTTCCATATGGGTGTCTATGGTACGCTCGATTGGAACAAAGGTAGTTATGGTGGAGAGTATTCACTCACTGGTGTACCAGGAGCAGAGAAAGAAGATCGTTACGGTAAATCATTAAGGAATGCTTGGTATCACAATTCGATAGTCAAGCTCATGTATTTCTGTGACGAGCTTGATAACTTTGGTGGTTAACAGGAACGTGTTGGCGCTGGACGAGCAACCAGTATCGAGCGCAGGTAGGTAGGAGTTGTTAAAGTCAACTTAAAGACGCGACCCGGATGGAAACTAAGGGCACGATTACCACAATGTGTGGCGTGGCTTCGTCCGTTCACCTATCCGTCAACACCTTATTTAAGAAAGGACTCGTATTATGAAAAATTGTCAAAACTGTAAACTAAAACATAGCTGTGTCTATCGTGGGATTATCAATCCTTGCACAGATTGGGAACCAGACGCGAGCATCAGAGTGTTACAACAGAAAGTTGTTGCCTGTAAAGGTAAACGAATGACTTTCTGGGAGGGACGTTTCTTGAACTCGATGCACAGACGCCAATCCTTTACATTTCCAATGATAACTATCATTGAACAAATCTACAGGAGATAACATATTAATATGAGAACTTTATTCAAAGAAAGGAGTAACTATGGGCGAAGGTCAAGAAGCAGTAAACGATGCTCAACGTAACGAGATACCACAAGAGATACGAGAGCAAGCATTGAACAGTGATGACTTTGAACTGGCTTGTCATGTGCTCAGTGAGCAGCTGAAAACATTACGATATGAGACAATGTTGGTCTTTCACAAGCATTCAATGTTCGCTGATAAGCCAATGGTTAGAACTGGTAGTGTACCAGCCGCTTGGATAGCTGAAATGAAGGCCAACTTAATGTTGTCGTTTAGAGCACAGGAAGTTGCTGAAATGAGGATTGAGAAAGCAGTAGGTGCTTTCAAAGGCAAGTTTTGATAACGATGATTATGGGAGTGAAGCTCACATCTCTACCATCGCTGGCTTATCATTTCAATTTGCCCTTTATCTCTGTGGCAAACCTCTCAAAAAAGAGTCCGCTCGTTCGTTAATCTGAGTTGTACTGTTGTGGACTTAAATAAGCTGGTATGTAGAATTGCTTCACTCCCACCTATTAACATTCTATTTAAGAAAGGAGCCAACGAATGCTTACAATAGTTTTAGTGTTAGTCTATATTAAAGGTACATGTAGTCAGTTTGGCGCATTGGTACAATTAGATTGTAAAGGGCCTATAAACCACCGTTTATCGATTATTTCATCCTGTCGCTGTTTTGGCCAATAACCGTCTGGTGGTGGATGTACTGTCGCTATAAGTTCGCATGGAGATGAAGAACATGACGCTAACAATGGATAATGGACTGAAAGTCAACCAACTAAGTATTATTAAAGTAGAGAACCAACTGATCACTGTAGCACTCGCTAGAGTAAACGGTCATAGGGAGAAGGCAGCAGAACTGTTGGGTATCTCAACGAGACAACTGAAGCGCCGGATTACTCGAAGACGTGCAAGTGATGAGATTATATAGTTTAACATCACTATGTTGAGGGCGAAAGGAGGTGATGCAAAACATGTAAAACATACGACCGGTGCAAGGTAGCAGTCACGCAATTTTAGCGACCCTCATTGTGGCTGCTACTGATGCACCCCCTGTGCTATTGGACGAAAAAAATTTTGGCTCCTTTCGGGAACGTTGGTTATAAAATTTTCTTTCTCTCTGTAGATTTGATTGGAACTATCCTTACATCGCTGTTAAAATGAAAATATAGCGGCTAAGTTGCTGTGAGGTAGTTTAGATGGTAGAGCAGGTGGCAAATACTGATGAAGAACAAAAGGTGATCGAATTACTCCATGTTGCTGTCGGAGAGTATTTAGCTGCAGGTTATACCAATGGTGAGATCTTAGGCCATTTACGGCTTGATCACAAACAGACCCTTGAGCAAGCGCAAGAGGCTCTCCGAGGCGTTTATGACAGTTGGACCTCTGTGAGAGCGAAACTCAATATAGAAGCGGAGGATGATCGTAACTGGCACATACATCTTCGTATGCAACTGTTGCAGACTGCGCTAAAGAACCTTATAGTACCTTCACAGCGATTAGCTTTAATGGTATTAGATAGTTTAGCAGGTATACAAGGTATCAGTACTATACCTGAGCAAGCAATACCGTTAAGGATAGAGCTAGTTGAAAAGAAACCCGAACTTAAAGAAGAGGAGCAAAAAAATGGCACTGGATAGTTATTATAGTCAAGCATTTGGCACATTCCAACCTAAACATGTGGACATTAGCGCTGGGGGTAACACACTTGTTGCAGCTATAGCGGGCCAACGTATTGCGGTATATTGTTTTATGTTAAGCGGTGATGCTACTGTAAAGTACAAGTTGCGCTCGAATAACAATGAAATCTTCACGTTTTACGGTATGGAGTACTTCGGTGTTCCTTTGGAGTCTGGTTCGAAGCAGGTACCACTTTTCATAACAAATGCTGGTGAGGCATTGAGCATCAATGCCTCCGGGGCTGTCAACGCAAACGTTTACATACAGTACAAGGTAGGGGTTTAAGTATTATGGCAATTGAAGAGTCCGCTGACAATTATCATCTCTTTGCTGTAGATGCGAAACTCTCAAAGTGGATTGGCTATCCTGATGCTAACTATAGTTTTGAGGGTAGTAGATTCTCCTATGAGCGGCTAGTCGAGGACGAGGACGGTAAAGAACATTCTGTTAAAACTTACAGAGAACCTATTGAAATAGTCGCTAATTTTGAGACCGAGAGTAAAGTTTTACTCGCGTCCAGTGAAATCGAGGTAGCAGTTGCAAAAACGTTTGGACCGCTTAAGGGTTTTGTATGGCTCGAGGACGTCGATGGTGAGGGTGAAATAGTTCTACCATTCACCGCACCTAATATTTTTATTGCCACTGGCGATTACCACAACCCGATTCTTATTAAAATTGGCACCGATCCAAACGAGGGTAATTACTACGAACTTGTCAAAGAGGAAATCGATGGTGAATTAGTCGAGACTGGTAAGACCCGCGTTTTCATGAGAGGTTTCTCTGGGGCAGGTGGTGCCGGTGAGCGTTTAGTTTCTTCGCTTATTGCCTGGTACAAAATGAATGAAAATGCTCCAGATAACGATGAGTTGGTTGCTGGTGGCGCTTTCTCTTCTTGGCCTGGCGATAATCCTGCTGGTTGGTCAGTGACTGGAGAATCCGGTAATGATCCTGAAGTATCAGAAGCAGCAGCAGGAGAGTCTCATGCTGATACGCCGACGCTTGGCGGCGGGATGTGCAACATTTATAGTTCAGATGGTACGGATGTTTTTATAACACAGCAGATTTCCTGTGTAATTGGTAGGAAATACGCAGCCTCTATAAATATAAATACAGTAACAACTGGAGGAGTAAGATTTTACGAACCGAGATACAGCTCCTTCTCAGAAAATTATTCTACCACCGGTATTAAGACGATAACATTTGTTGCTATGGGAACCATACCACAGATTAGAATAAGACGAAACGGTGCTACTGATGTAACCTTTGATGATGTCTCCGTAAAGTTATGTGCCGCCGAGGACAGCAGCGGCAATGACCACGATATGTGTATGCAACAAGATACCAATGTCATTCATAGGGACGGCAGAACCAACGGAGCTTTCGCTTTCAATGGTACATCAGACTTTGGCGAGATAGCTGACCATGATGATTTCACCCCAGCCCTTGCTCCATTTAGTATTAATACGTGGGTCTATATGCATGATGCAACGAACTTCAAAATTGCCTCTAAAAGTCTTGGAGCTACGAATCAAGAATGGCGATTTGGATTTGAATCAAACAATTATACTTATTTTTGGGTAATTGACGATTCTACGAGTGGTTATAGAGGAGTAAGAAACAGTACTTCTCTAACGAGCTACGAAAATCAGTGGATTATGCTGACAGCTACTTATGACGGTGGCCTTTTAGCCTCTGGGTGTAGAATATATCTGAATGCTTTGAGAATTGATGATGTTGCTTTTTCCGATGGAACTTTTTCTGGTGTAGAAAATCTTACTGCTCCTGTTCATATAGGCAGATATGACACATTATACGCCAACGGCCTCATTGACAATGTCACGTTCTTTAACAAAGAGCTTACCGCACATGAGGTCAGTCGACTCTACATGGGAGGCCGTGGGACGGAGGTTTTGAATATGAGACGTTGGGGTTGGTGGCGTTAGATAAAGAGAAAGCAAATGAGTTTTGGTAAAGGGGATATAAATGAGTTTTAGTAACGCAATGGAGAATTCGATTCTGAATCTCATTTTTAGTGGGACCTCCTTCCCTATAGTATCACCGTATCCGCCTTTATCGGTAGGTCTTTGTACAGCGAGTCCAACTGATGCTGGTACAGGTGCATCATGTAATGAAGTCCCCCATATATATGGTTATGAACGTGCCTCAACAATTGTCTCTGATTGGGGCGGTGCATCGAATGGTTTGGTTGTCAACGATGTAGCTATTGTTTTTCCTGAAGCACTCGCTAGTTGGGGTATGGTAACTCATTTTGCAATATTCAACGAACAAGTTTATGGTACAGGTGATATGCTCATATGGGGACCGTTAACAATACCAAAAGAAATTGCTCTTGGAAGTTCGCCTAGGTTTAACATTGACGGAATGGGTGCAAATTTAGATTAAGGTGGATAATGAGTTTTAGTAATTGGATGGAAAATATAGTTCTGAATCACATCTTTTCGAAGGCGGTTTATAGCCCGGGACCTCTTTGGTTAGGTCTTTGTACAAACCATCCAGGTGAAGGTGCTACTGGTGGTAGTTGTAACGAGGTAGCTAACTCGAATGGTTACACACGTATGCAAACTTCTTCTACGTCTTGGACAACAGCAGCGGCCGGCCAAATCGCTAATGCATTAGAAATCGCGTTCCCTTTGGCAACTGGTAACTGGGGAACGGTAAAATATTTTGTTTTACTCAATGCTGGAACCTATGGTATAGGTAATGTACTTCTATATGGCGAATTGACTACCTACCGTCAAATAATCAGTGGTTATCAAGCTAAATTTCCTCCGAGTTCACTAATTGTACAGTTAGATTAGGTTACTACTATGGCTGATTTGTGGTGGGGCTTAAATGCAGGGAATGTGCATAGTTACTGCGGCTTTTCGCAAGCTGCTTGCTGCGATGCTACTTATCCAACACTTGAGCTTGCTATGAATGGTGGTAGTTGTTGGGTTCACACTGTAGATCATGCGCACTGGGCGATTTTCGATTTAACAGCTCCAGGTGTTATTCGTGGATTACGTGGAGCATCTAATGCTGGTGCTGCAGCTTGTGGTGGTAATCCTTGGTTTGTAGATGTTTATATCTCGAACAGTGCAAGTGGTCCCTGGGAGTTGCTTGCTGAGAATATAAACACTTGGCGTTTCGGTTGTAATTGGCAGGAGGTTGATTGTACCGATACGGTTGGCCGCTATATTAAAGTCGTAATTACAGAATGTCAATGGTATGTAGGCCAAAGCGGTCTCGATTATCTTCGTTGGGGTACACCAAACTGTAGTGGTTCTCCACCACCTAATCATCATGCTTTGATTTTTGATGTCTATGGTAGCTGGGTAACTGTAGTAAATCTTGCTGGTTGGAGCTACCCAACATGTACTGCTAGTGGTAATTTACCCATGACTGTACCCCTGGAAGGTGTAGCCTATGCTGATTGTAACGCTTCGGCTACTTTATCAGGTATACATACAGTACTACATGGCCTTTCGTCTAGTTCAGTTGTAGCTGGTGGTGAGCTCTGTGGGATCAAGCATGTTCTCGTAGGTACTATTGATGCGCAGAGTAGTGTTAATGTAGATTTAACTGTTACATATACGGGTCCTTGGCCGCCGCCTGTAGTTGTGGAACTCGTTGGTACAATTACTGCACAGAGTAGTGTTGCGGACGCTCTTCTAATAAGAGAACGCTGGTTAGTAGGTGCTGTAGCATGTAATGGTACTGTTAATGCTACATTAGGGCGAATACGGGGAATCGTAGGTCCCATTGGTAGTACTAATACTGTTAATGGGACTATTAAAGTTCTACGCAGATTTATAAGTACTGTTACAACGGTCAGCGCTGTCAGTGGTATTTTGACTAATCAGGTCTTCATAACGGGAGTCCTTGCAACTAGTAGTGCTGTTGACGGTGTGTTATCTGCTACCAAACTGTTAGTAAGTACAGTTACAACTCAGAGTACTATCAGTGGTAAGCTGCGTACAGATCTACGTGGTACAATCGCAATCAGTAGTACCGTCAGTGGTCAACTGAAAACTATCCAAACGTTAACTGCTACGATTGCTGCTAAGAGTGTTACCAACGGTCAAATAGTTGCTACCTGGAAATTGGTGAGTACTATAGCAGTACAATGTAACATCAGTGGTGCAGCAAGTATTAGTTATGAGATAACTGGTTCTGTAAGCGGTACTATGACCGCTGTAGGCAATATTATATCATATATACACCTTACTGGTACAATTGCGACTCAAAGTACATTTGTTTGTTCTTACCAACTACTAGCTAGTAAAAAGCTCGTTGGTATTACATTTACAGCACATGGTACTGCTAGTGGATTGTTGACATACTATAAGAGCCTTTCATGTACAATTTCTGCTGAATGTACATTTGCTGCTTCTTTGATCGTGGAAGTATATCTAGTTGGTACTATCGGTTCCAATAGTAGTTTCACAGGTCGTTTACTGCTAACCGGGGAGTTACGAGTTATCATAATCACTACTGGTACGATCAGTGGTTCGGTAAGCCTCAGTAGGAAGATCAGTGGGTTGATTAGCACCCAGAGTACTATCAGTGGTTTTGTACGCCTTCGTGTTCCAGCATTTATCATCTCAGGTGTAGAGGTACTACCAATATTTACACACAATGTAGTTGTTTTACCAGTTTTCGAGGATGATATCATAAATATACCAGTTTTTGCACACCACATACACACTCTACCTATCTTTATGAATACGTTAACCGGCGAACCGGTTTTCATACAAAATACTCGTGTAAACGAGAAACTAAAATTGGTCTCAATATAACCTAAAGGAGAAATAAAATGGGAAGTTTTAGTAACTATGCTGAACTCAAAATTTTGGATCACATAGTCGGTAAGACATCTTTCACGATGCCAACTTGCTATGTAAGTCTTGCAACAGCAGATCCAACGGATGCTGGAACTGGTGCAAGTCACAACGAGTGTGCCAATGCAAATAGTTATGCAAGGGTTACCACAGCTGGTGCCGACTGGGAAGCAGCTGCTTCGGGTGCAAACCAGAATGCGCAAGATATCACTTTCCCTGAGGCATCTGGTAGCTGGGGAACGGTAACGCATTTCGCATTGCTCGACAGCGGGACCCATGGTGCTGGTAACGTGCTAGCCCACGGTGCATTGGGTGCGTCCAAAGCGATTGGTGATGGTGATACGCCTAAGTTCGCTGCAGGCGATATCGACATAACCTTAGATTAACCGGAATAGTAGTTAACTGGTTAGTTTGGATTCTTATTGTTGACTGAAGGAGGTTTTAGATAAAAATGTGTAAACAATTTTGTTATTGTGGAGACTTGAATGGAAAATTCTGGTGTAAATTAAAAATGATTTCGTTTATCTTAGTATAAATGGAAGGAAATGTATGTTAAAAGAAAAAGTAGATACTCTTCACGCTAATTTCGCACCATTACAGCTTACCTATGAGGCAATTTTGGCCATGAAACCTGCGAAAATAGCAGTAGAAGAAGCTTGTGAAAAGTTGAAACCTTTTATTGCTGCAGGTACCTCAGCGGCTGTTGACCCAGAAGTAAGGACAGCTATTGTCTCGGTGTACAACACCCTCGAGGTGGCCAGTAAAGGTTTGAACGATCCGAGTGTGGTTGCGTTGTTTCTCTAAACGTAGCAGGCGATTAAAAATGAAACATGAACAAGAAGAAGTAACTGAAAAGGTTACAGAAATGGAGAGTAAAATGGAAGGTTTAGATCCGGGTTTAGTAGCTCTATTAAAGGACAATGGTATGAAAACTGATCAGGGCTATCAGTGGAACAATCCATTGTTCTGGTTAATCATCCTCGGGTTCCTCCGTGGTGAGAATGGTGGATTTTTCGGTGGAGGCAATGGCGATGGTCATGATACAGCAACGGCTGCTGCATTAGCAGCGCAAGGTGCTAAACTTGATTGTCTCGCACAAGGACAACAGGACGCTGCAATGGCTACACACAACACCAATATGGTTAATTTGGCGCACTCGAATACGATAACCCAGAATGAGGGCTTCAACCGTTTGGCTGCGTCATTAGCCGAGTGTTGCTGCAACCTGAGGTCAGGTCAAAAGGATATTGTCAACGAACTGGCAAAGTGTTGTTGCACTTTGGCAGCCGGCCAGAAGGACATTGAAAACGCATTGTGCTTGCAGACCAATACGCTTGTGATGAATATGACAACCAACACGCAGCGTATCATCGACAATACTAATGCTCATGCAAATGCAGTAGTTGCCGCCGAGTTAGCCTCGTGTAAAGCACAGTTGAGTAACGCTGAGCAAACGAAAGAGCTTATTGCGGCACTGAAGAATGACAACTCTGACCACGGCCGTAGTGTAACCTAAGGTTACGTTGAAAATGTAATTTAATGTGGGTGGGACAACCAAAAAGGCTGTCCCACCTGTTTAAGGAAAACCGATGAGAATAAAAGATAACCCCACAGGTTGTACTTCGTGTAATAGACATAAACTTAGCTTAATTTTACGTATCGACGATACGTACTGGGTTACGGATGGATAGTTGTTATGGCGGATTGGTTAGGTATAAACAGTTCACATTATGATAGTCACTGTGGGGACGATGACGGTCAGACCATAGGGGCGGCTCTAGACGGTACAGACTATTGGTACCACGAAGTGAACGAAACACACTGGTTTATTCTTGATTTGGGTGCGTCTTATAATATACAAAAAGTCAGGGGTCGTTCAAATTATGTTGGTGACCCAGTTGATGTAAATATTTATGTCTCCAATGATAAAGGAAGTTTCGGAGCAGCGGTTGCTTCTGGTATTACCACTTGGCAGGATAATGCCAGTTGGGTAGAGATAGATACTACCGACAAAGAAGGACGATATGTCAAAGTCGAGATAGTTGCTACTGAAAGTGGTAATAATTATTTAATATTTGGGGCTTCTACACCATTTGCTATCTTTGATGTCTACGGCGAAGTAGTAACCCTTACCGGGGTCATTACAACTTCAAGTACCACCAACGGTATTGTAAAAGTTACCAGAGAACTTATAAGTACTATTACAGTTAATAGCACTTACAGTGCTATTTTAAGTTGTATCCGTGAACTGGTTGGTACAGCAATCGTAACTCAAAGTTCTACAGCTACTGCTCCGCTGGAACTTACCAAAGAACTCTCTGCTACTGTTACAGCTGTGAGTAGCGTTAGCGGGTTAGTGAGAACGACTAAAAACCTTGCTGTTATAATCAATCCTGCTAGCGTTGTTGGTGGTTCCTTGATCAAAGAGAGGTCACTTACAGGTAGCATTAGTGTTGTTAGTGCAATATCCGGTGCTTTAGAAGAATTGATTGGTGCGGTTACTGCTCAAAGCAGTATTACTAGTGTAGTAAAGATTAGTAGGAAATTTATAGGTGCCATTACTGTTATTAGTACTGTCAGTGGTAATTTGACAGTAAGTATGACCGGTACCGCCACCAGCAGTAGCAGTGTTACTGGTTCAATAATTGTTAGTAGAAAACTTACAGTTGTAATTACATCTAATAGTAGCATCACAGGTGTAATAGCAATTGCCGGGGAGTTTGTAGGTACAATCTCGTGTGCATGTACTATTACTGGTTCTGTAAAAACTGTTAGGAAGTTTGTAACTACAGTTACCGCCCAGAGTACAACCAGTGGATTGGTGACTAGAATGCGTACCGGTTGGTTATCTGGTACGATCTCCTGTATTTGCACTATCAGCGGTCCGATAACGATTAGTAGAGAACTTAGCGTTACAATTTCAGCTCAAAGTACTATTAGTGGTCCAATAAGGGTGACCCGTGAGTTAACTACGACAATTGCTGTTGTTAGTACATTCGATGCCAGTTTGATCAATCAATTGTTCATCGTCGGTACGATTACAGTACAAAGTACCGCTGTTGGTGCATTGTTAGTAGAAAGAGAACTCATCGTCTTAGTTGCTGCTACTGGTAACATCAGTGGTTCGTTGAGTACATTGAGAAAGCTCTTGGGTTCGATTGCAGCGCAGAGTGCTATTAGTGGTGTAATGCCTGTTTTTGCTGTTCCAAGTTTTTTAACCATAAAGACTATACACGTTCTACCAATTTTGACATGCGCTACACGTGTAAATGCAAGATTGAAGAGCGATATTGTGAATTCATAGTGTTAGGAGGTGTATTATCTGGTACATTGAGACAGACAATGTTATACGGGTCATTGGCTTACGAAATGCTCATACACTTGCTTATATAAATACAGCAACATTAACCGGTATCCTCTATGAGTTACCAGCACTCAACCCCGATGCCGGACCAGCAGTTGATAAAGGTACTGGCCTAGTTGGTATTCCTTGTACAGGTCACAATCGTACAACTGGTAGTACAATACGGTTTGAGCGTTCGTTAAACTACGACGCAGTGTATCTTGTGAATGCAGCATCTTCTGCAAACGAGATAGTTGTAACTACGACCTATGCAGCTGAAATATTTACGGGTAACGAGTTTATCTACACAGCAATACATGGTACAGAGGTTGCACCTATAACTTTTGGCTATGTAGCTAATAGTGACGGTGATTATGTAGGTAAATTCCCTTATACTGTAAAATTACTCCAAGATGAGGAGTATGTACTCTGTATAAAGGAAGTGAGTGGCTCAGAACAAGTTCTCGCAAAAGTTGTTGATGTAGCTGGTTTCCAAGGACTCTGAGTATGTCTTTAATTTTAACTAGACAACCTGGACGGGTACAAACCTATGAATACCTTCCGAAGCAGAAGGAGTTCATGGATAACTGCGACGTTGCGCGTTATAATGGCTACATCGGTGGTTTCGGCTCAGGTAAGACACATGTATTGGTCCAGCAGGCAATGCGTGAAGGTGCGCGTATGTACACACGAGGGCTTATTGGTGCACCGACCTACAAGATGTTGGAAGATACGACGCAGAAGAAGTTCTTCGATATCGTACCACCGAGTTGGATCTCTAGTTATAGTAAATCCAGAAATATAGTACGTCTACGTAGCGGTACAGAGATCTTGTTCCGTTCACTCGAACGACCCGAACGGTTGTCAGGTCTCGAGTTGGATTGGTTTGGACTTGACGAAATAGGTGAAGTCAAAGAAAAGACCTTTAAGATGCTCCAAGGGCGTCTGCGTCGACCAGGTGGTAGACATAAAGGTTTCGGTACGGGCAACCCACCTGGACCTACTCACTGGACTTATCACTACTTCGTTGAAATGGCAAAGAAACACCCAGAGGTCTATCGTCTGGTACAGGCGACTTCTTACGAGAACCTGTTCTTACCAAAGCATTACACAGAAGATATGGATATCTCGTTTGGGGTTGGCACTGTTTACCATCGACGCTATGTTCTAGGTGAATTTGCTGCTTTCGAAGGTGCTTACTGGATCAACTTTGACTCACGTTACTACGAGGATGGTGGACATAAACTCCATATGGAACAAGTGTTGGGACGTCTCCAAAGTACACCACATTGGGGTAAGGTGATCGATTTTGGTTTCGAGCATCCATTTGTTTGTCTGTGGTATGTAACTGATGGAAACGTAATTATATTCTTTGACGAGTATTTCCAAGCGCACGGACTTATTAAATGGCACTGCCAGGAAATAAAACGCCACGAGGCAATGCACCAGAAAGTCTTTGGCGCACATGTAATTGGACCAGCTTACACTGATCACGAAGCCGTTTCGCGTGCAGAGATTACTGCATGTAAAGATGAAAAAGGTAATAATATTGGTTTCGAATGTATACCAACAGAGAAGCGTGTTATGGAGAGCATCTTGTTAGTTCAGACGCTCTTTGGTCAACATAAACTATTTATATCTGATTTGTGCACACATACGTTATGTGAAGTACCATCCTATCGTGCCAAAGGTGGTGTCGTAGGTGAAGAGCCATTACGCGAGGTTGAAGATACGTGTGCATGTCTAAGATATGCGTGTTGGCCAGAAATGTCGCACACAATGTCATGGAAGAGATACGATACTACTACGTCGACCATACCAGACAACTTGTTAGAACATGAGATAATCGATTACTGAAGGAGTGAACAATGGCATTCAAAACGATGCAACCAATTCAACCCGTAACGGAGAACTATAGTAATATCCGTGCAGCTTACAAAGCAAGAGCCGGTGGTA
>Ga0114923_10000809_pt1 | contig 22599 bp, 40 predicted proteins | sample SumtaG_FD_89578 | JGI IMG/M metagenome (GOLD analysis project Ga0114923, IMG submission 89578) | Deep subsurface microbial communities from Indian Ocean to uncover new lineages of life (NeLLi) - Sumatra_00157 metaG | ecosystem: Environmental > Aquatic > Marine > Oceanic > Sediment | place: near...
GCTGCACAAGCGCCCCGGCCTTCAGGACGCACTCGCGGCCCTCGAGGCCGGCGACATCCTTATTGTCTACCGCCTGGACCGGCTCGCCCGCGACCTGGAGTTGCAGATCAGGCTGTTCCGCGTCGTGACCGCCGGCGGCGCTCGGATCGTCAGCACGATGGACGAGGGCACCAACGCGGACGCGGACGACGACCCGGACGCTGAATTCCTTCGCAACCTCCAAGGTGCCCTATCCCAGCGCGAGGTCCGCGTGCTGGGCAAGCGCATCCGCGACGGGATCGCCGCCAAGCGGCGAGCCGGCACGAAGCACTGCCATCACGCCCCGTACGGCTGGCGATGGGATTCTCAAGGCCGGTTAGCTGAATCCGTGAGTGAACAGAGGACGCGTAGCATCGCCCGTACGGCCCGCGAAGCTGGAATGTCCTACCGGGCGGTCGTGGCCGAGCTTGGCCGGAGACGGCGTTTGAGCCGTGCTGGGCGGCCTTTCAGCAAGTCTCAGGTCCAGCGAATGCTCGTTCGGTGAAAAATCTTCTCCATTCTGCCAAGTCTGTAACACTTTATTGAAGTAGTCCCTTGAAGTAGTCCGAAGAAGTGTTACAGTGGAACACCGTCGGACGACGAACCGGCGGAAAGGTAGGACCAGATGAGCGACGAGCAAACATACCCCCAGGTCGTGACCGAGGCGGCCGAGTGCCTGATCGAAGAGGCGCAGGACGAGTACGACGACGGTACAACCGGCGAGGCACTCCGAGAGTGGTTCAGCGAGCGTGTCTGGGAGACGTGCGATGGGCATAAGTGGGTGATCTACACCCACCACGCGAAGCGGATCGTCTGTGAAAGCGACAACGCGGACGCCTACGGCCTGAACTACGGCACCGAGGGCATGATCGGTGAGGGCGATATCGCCTGGTCCCGGCTGGCCTATGCCGCCCTGGAGGCCGACATCTACGAGGAACTCGACCGGCAGGGCTTCGACGTGAACGATCCGAGCGCGTACTTCGAGGCGCTGGCCGAGGAAGCTGAAGCAACCGCGTCCTGACCGAATCCCCATCCTACGTGATCGACGAATCACAGAAAGGTAGGTAGCAATGGCAGACAAAAGACGAGATGTGGACACTGCGGCACGGCTGGAGAGAGCGGTGGAGGCCGTGAGGATGGTGCTGAACGGTGGCCTCATTCACTCAGACGAGTCTGAGGACGCCACGCTCGCGGTGCTGGAGGCAGTCCTGGCAGAGAACGCCGATGAACCACGACAGGGTGAACTCGATCAACAGAAGATCAGCAAGATCCTTGGCAGCGAAGTCCGCTACGTCGGCCGTCCAGCGTTCGGCCCGATGGGCGCTGAGGCTTGCCTTCGCGCGTACTACGCCGTCAAGGACGACGACGAACCACGACTTGCCGGGCACCCGCGCATGGACGACGCCGGGCCGCGCGAGGTTGCCAGTTACCCGGAGGCTGGACGATGACGATCGAATACCACAAGATCCAAAGCGTCTACAAGCGTGACGACCGTGGCCGGTTCCTTGTCGGCCAGTGGGCAACGCCGTGGATGGAACCGCTCAAAGACATCGAATGGCAGTTCACTGAGAAAGTGGACGGCACCAACATCCGTGTTCACTTCACGCGAGATCCGCAGCCCACTGTCCGCTTCGGTGGCAGGACCGATAAAGCGCAGATTTCGACAAAGCTGTTGGCGGTGCTCCAGGAGTTGTTCCTGGTCGATCGCATGGCCGACGCTTTCCCCGACTGTGACGATGTCCTCCTGTTCGGCGAGGGCTACGGCGCTGGAATCCAGCGGGGCGGCATCTACCGGGACAGCCCAAACTTCATTCTGTTCGACGTGATGGTGGGGCCGTGGCTGCTGGAGTGGTCGAACGTGGTCGACGTGGCCCAAAAGTTGGACATCCCGCTTGTGCCGATCGTCGGCCACGGCAGCTTGGATGACGCCATCAATCTGGCGAGCGTGGGCTTCAAGTCGAAGGTCTCCGACAAGCCGACGCTTGACCTCCCGGTCGCGGAGGGCCTTGTCTGCCGCCCAACTGCCGATCTGTTCGACCGCAAGGGCGAGCGGGTCATCGTCAAAGTGAAGCACAAGGACTTCAAGGGCCAGCCCGCCATCGCCGCCGCACAAGGAACCACGCCATGACCACCAAAGAACCCCTGGCCGAATACGCCGAGTGCCGCCGTCACCTCGTATCCATGCTGGGCCGTGCCAACAACGAGTGTGGCGGCGTGTGCGAGTGGGCGAACGCCAAAGACGCGGCGGCGTGGCTGCATGAGACGCGGCCAATGGCGTACGGGCCTGAATTCTCATCGCCCGGACGTTCCGGGCTCGACCACTCCGTCACCGCTCGGGGCGGTGGCGGGGCTTTGAAGGAGACGATATGACCACGCGAGCGAACCAGCACACTGTAATCGTCGCCGGGACAGACGGCATGACTGCATCTGAGCCTGACACCTCTCAGGCGGAAGTGCCGGGCGTCCGCATCCGCCTGAAAAGTGGACGGTGGATAGAGATCGACGACATCGACCTTATCCGCGTGGATGACGACGGCAAGCGACAAATGGCCGTGCTGTGGTCCAAAGAGATATGCGTCGGTTGCTCGGCGGACGTGCCGGCAGAGCGAACCGACAGTGATCCCGTCACGAAGGGAGGTGAAACGTAGGCCCACCGTCGGACGCGGAATCGTCCGGGCCGGGCTCTCCGGAGCCTGAGCCGGTCAATTCCGACCATGAAAGGCAGACGACATGACAACGCTGGATCTTCAATCGCTCGGATTCACAGACACGGAATTGCGGGATCGGGTCGTCGAACGGATCGCCGATCAGGCCATGCTGAAACAGGGAGTGACCTTCGACGGCGACGAATGCTTCGATGAGTCGATCTTCGCCCAACAGCTCGACGCACTCGTGAAACAGCGCATCGAGGACACGATCAGTGCGATTGCCGAGAAGCACGTCCTGCCGAATGTGGCCGCGTGCGTCGAGAACCTGACACTCCAGGCGACGAACGTATGGGGCGAGGCGAGGGGCGAGAAGGTCACGTTCATCGAATATCTGACCCAGCGGGCCGAGGCATACCTGGCTGAGAAGGTCGATTACAGCGGCAACACGAAGACTGAGGCGCGTAGTGGCTATTCGTGGAAGGCATCACAGACCCGCGTCTCACATCTCGTCCACGCGCACCTCCAGTACAGCATCAAGCGCGCGATGGAAGATGCGCTTAAGACGGCGAACAGCGCCATCGTCGAAGGCATCGAGGGCGCCGTCAAGATCAAGCTCGCGGAAGTGGCGAAGGCGTTGAAGGTGAGCGTGAAGACGAGTTGAACATCTCCCCTTCTCCCTTCGCCGGGCCTGACGGCTCGGCGGCGGGTTCCGTTTCGAGTTTCGGAGGGCGCCCGTCAGGCCCGCGAGACGACTGCATGAGTTCCACTTCCTCACGCGTGAACAGCCACCGGCATCGGCCGATCAGCCCCTCGCGGGGTTCTTTGCGGCCGACCCGTACCCGCTCCATGAGCCGGTACACGAGAGGGCGCGAGACGCGGAGTTCGCGGGCGGCCTGGACCATCGTGAGATATTCTTGCATTCAGGCGGGTTTCACATAGAAAGTGTTACAGGGTTACTCTAGGCTACCCACGGATGCGACGATCCCCAACCTTTCACGTACCTACCTCCCCCACGTCGGGCCCGTTCTCAAGCCCCTGGCCGTTCCTGATGTTCGTCGCATCTGGCTGGGTGAGCGGGCCCGGCTGGGGGCTTTCTGACAGGAGCAGGCCATGAAAGCCGTGACGAACAAGGCACTCGCCGACGCGCTGCGGAAGGTCGTCGAGCACTCCAAGACGGAGGTTGAGGCGATGAAGCGACAGGCGATCCAGATCCACGACGCCATCGAGGTACGGGAGGCCAACATCCTGGTTCTCGAAGAGCAGCTCTGGCGGGTGGAGAAAGCGGGGACGTGTTGAGCGGGCTATTCATCCAGCGTCAAGCGGAGCGGACCGACCAGTGGCATGTCTGCGATGGCGACGAGTTGGCCGCGGTCATCTGGTGTACGGATGGGTGGAAGGGCGAGGAACCCCGGATTATCACGCTGATTCGGGAGAAGCTAGAGGCGGAGCCGCCCACCCAAGAGTCTGGACAGATTGGAGAGCCACGAATGAGCGACATCAAGATCAAGGGCTTCGGCGAGGTGTGCCGCGAGGGCTTGAGGCCAATCGAGGTCACGTTCCCCGGCAAGGGCCCCGGAGAGATCCAGTTCCCGCCTTCGATCGTGTCCAGCATTGACCCCAACGCGCAGACCATCACGCTCTTTGTGTTGGGGGTCACTATCGGCGTGGTCCGCATCGGGGTGGATGTTGCCTCCGTATCCCATTGGACAGTGGCACACGTAGAGCGCAACCGGCTGGTGACGGCCCTGCGCGACGTGCTACAGGCTGACCCCGATGCACGTGGTAACGCCGTGCGTCAGGGCGCCATCGACCTACTCCGCGAACTTGGAGAACGCGAATGACGGACATCGAGATCCAGAACGTCGGCCCAATCGAGAACATCAGCATCCTGCTCCCGGAAGACGGCGGCGTCGTCGTGTTCAGGGGCCGTAACGGCTCAGGCAAGTCGCTGGCGCTCGCGGCCATCGACTCGGCCGTCACCGGCAAGGGCAGGGTCCCCGTCCGTGACGGCGAGCTCAAGGGGCAGGTGCAGGCGCACGGGATCACCATGACCATCGGGCGCTCGACCCGCCGCAAGGGCGAGGCCGAGGTCCACAGCCTGGAGGGCAAGCTGTCCGTCGCGGATCTCGTCGATCCGGGGATCCAGGATCCGGAGAGCGCGGATGCGGCACGGATCAAGGCCCTAGTGGGCCTGCTAGGGCCGGAGGCCGACCTGAAGGTGTTCGGGGATCTGCCGGCCGACGCGATCAGCGCGGCGACACGCGAGGCGACGGACCTCGTCGATATGGCGGCTCGGATCAAGCGCGACCTTGAGGCCGCCGCGCGTCACCATGAGGCGGCAGCCACCAACGCCCGACGCGAGATTGACGCGGGCAAGACCGCAATGGGCGACGCAGAGCCGGACTGGGCCCGGCCGGAGGCCGAGGTAAACGACGCTCTGGAGCGTGCGATCGAGACGCGGGCGGATCTCCAGGCCCGGCGTACGGCCGCGATCGACACCGCGAAGCGGGCGGCAGACTCCAAGGCGGCTCTCGAGGCGGCGACGGACGGCGAAACCGAGGTGTTGGCCGTGCTAGACGCGCACGAGGCGGTCGGCCGTGCGAAAACCGCGCTGGCCGAGGCCGAAGCCCAACTGGTGACCGCGCGGACTCACGATGGGCTTACGACTCGCTGGCGTGCGGACATCGATCGGGCTGAAGAAGCGGCGGCCGTCGCGGTGGCCGATGCGGCCGTTGAACTCGCTGATATGGCGGTGGTGGACGCGCGTAGCGTCGTCGAGTTCGCCCGTCGTGGCCGCGAGGCGGCGGTTATCGCGGAACAGGTAGCCCACCACTGCGACACGCGGGACCGTCTCGACGCCTTGGCGACCTCCCTGCGGGACAGCGGCCGCGCGGTCGATGACGTGCTGTCCGCGATCATCAAGTCCGCGGGCATCGACCTGAGCGTGAAGGTACAGGACAAGCGCGTGCGGCTCGTCACGCAGACAGACCGCGGCGTGACGTGCTTCGGGGAGTTGTCCCACGGGGAACGCTGGCGCATGGCGCTCGACATCGCGGCTGAGGCGCTCGGCGCCGGCGGGGAACTCACCATCCCGCAAGAGGCGTGGGAGGGGCTGGACCCGGCCAACCGCGCCGCTATCGCCGAGCACGTGGCGCGGCTTGGCATCATCGCGTACACCGCCGAGGCGGATGACGGCCCGCTGCGGGTCGAGGAAGCAGGCAAAGCATGAGCCGCGACGACTACGAACCCGGTGCCTGCGTGCCCGGCACAAGCGAACCACCAAACGCCATCATCTCATGCCCGAAGTGCGGGTACGAGGGCTCGATCAACATCGTCGTGCACGGCCGCCTGTACCCGGACGAGGATGAGCGGTACTGGCTTGGCTCATGCCCGACGTGCCGCTTGCACCTGGACAGTCGCACCCTGGACGAGTGCGCTACGTGCGGCGGGTTCGGCCAGAAGTTGTACGCGGACGACCTCTGCGCCGATTGTCTCCATGAACGGATCATGAGCAGCATGACGCCGGAGCAGCAACGAACGATGGATCAACTGTCTGAAACGCGCGGCATGGATCGCCTGTGCGCGGATCTCAATGGCGGGGCACGGCTCCCTACGGCGCCCCCCTGACCGGAGCCGCCCCGCCGCTTTTCGACAAGGAGTCGAACCGATGAATGAACGCGAAATAACGGTAGTCGGGCTGGTTTGCATCTTCTGCGCGGTCGTCTTAGCGCTCGCTATGTTTGCGATCGGCTATGGGGGCGGCTACCGCAACGGCCAGATCGACGCATTCAACGGCCGTGAGGTCTACGTCTCAGTCGAGACGGAGCAGGGCACGCGCTGGTACCGCCCGGACAAGCCGGACCAACTCTACAAGCGGGAGACGCCGGAATGAACCGCCCCACCGCCTACAGCCCGTACCCGCCGCCGGTCAATCCCGGCATGTTCGACGACGCGGCGCACGCGGGTTTCACGCTCGCGGTCTGGATCCCGCTGGCGATCCTGGCGACGCTCCTGCTGCCAGTCGTCATTGTCGCCTTCATCGTGGCCGTGATCCTGCGATGGCTCGACTGAGAAGGAACCTGGAAGGTATGACGATACGCATATACCCCGTCGAGGACGTGTTCCGGATCGCCTGCATTCGGGCCAACATCACGCCGTCACAGGTCCGCAACACCGCCGAGCGGAAAACCCCACAGTGGGGGCCGATGGCGCGTGCCGCCGTCTGCGGCGCCGTGTTCGAGCTATGCGACATTTCGGAACTGGAACTCTCGCAACGCCTCGGCCACAAGTCGCACACTGGCGTCCGGGCACAGATCCGCCGCTTCCACGACGAATGGCCCGCGATGATCCGTCGCGCGTGGATCGAGGCCGTGATCTGCGGCCTGTGGGGCGAGCAAGTCAAACACCGTTACCCGGAGATCAAGAACCCATGACTGACACCGAGATCATTACAATCGAGCCCGCTGGCGAGATCACCCGGCGGGACGAGACGCCGCAGGTCATGGACCTGTTGCAGACCGCACTCGACAAGAACGTGAGCGTTGAGACGCTGGAACGGCTCGTCGCCCTGCATGAACGCATGAGCGACCGCCAAGCGGCGCAGGACTTCGCGGCGGCAATGGCCGACTTTCAAGAGGCGTGCCCGCCGATCCCCAAGACATCGACGGCCCATATCGCCAGCAAGAGCGGGGCGAAGTACAGCTACACCTACGCGGAACTCGACCAGATCGCCCGCGTGGTGGGCCCGTTGCTGCACGCACGGGGCCTGTCGTACGCGTGGGATTGCGAGGTCAAAGAGGGGATGCTCAAGTGCGTGTGCACCGTGACGCACACCGCCGGCCACACGGCCACGGGAGCGTTCATGTGCCCGATCGACGAGCAGAGGCAGATGAGCGGGCCGCAGCAGTACGCATCCGCGCTCACGTTCGCCCAGCGGAAGTCGCTCAGTCAAGTGCTCGGCCTGTCGACGACCGACGAGGACAACGACGGCGCCGACGGCGACGGCGAGCCGGAGACGATCACCAAGGAACAAGTCACCCTGCTGCGCGACATGATCGCCGAGAGCGGCGCCGATGAGGCGAAGTTCCTCGCATACCTCGGCTACGCGAGCCTTGAGGACATCCTCGACACCTCGCTGGAGGCCGCGCTCGCGGCGCTTGAGGCCAAGCTGCGGAGTAAGAAGTGAGCGGAACGTATCCCGCCGACTGGCCGCAGATCGCGGTGCGTGTCAAGGACCGCGCCGCCTCGCGGTGCGTACGGTGCCTCATGCACCACGCGCCAGCGAACGGCTACACCCTGACCGTCCACCACTTGGACGGCAACAAGACGAACTGTGAGGACTGGAACCTCGCGGCGCTGTGCCAACGGTGCCACCTGACGATTCAGGCGAGAGTCAATATGCAGCAGGGATTCTTGTTCCCCGATCTTCACGCCGACTGGTTCAGGCCGTTCCTGCTGCGGAAACGGGCGTGGCTGAGCAGACTTGGGAGGTCGGCATGAGCACCGAGGACGACCTGAGAGAAATGCACGAACGAACCGTCGATAACGGCGTTGCTCGTCTTATGGAGATGTTCGAGAAGGGCGGCGACTACATGCCGCTCATTGAACACCTCTTCGAGGCCCTGGAGGACTCCCAAGTCGGGACGACGGCGTTGCTGGCGATGTGCTTCGAAAAGGGGCTGTTCACGCCTGATGAGTACAAAGTCCAGCGAGCGCGAACGGCGGCGCTGCTCGACCAGATGGGTGCCGCGACCCGCGACGACATGATCAAGACCATCAAGAAGCGGCTCGGAGGGACCGATGGACCATAACCTCGACGCTGTTGCACGGGCCTTCGCGCTCGAGAACGACCTCACCTACGCGCTCATTGGCCGGTTCGACCCGAATTGTGCCGGCGTGGCCGGGTTCGGCACCGGCAAGGGGATGACGCCCGACGTCACGCAGGCCACGGCGGCGACGATGTTCGCCATGTCGCGGCACCTGGTCAGCATGGTCGCCCAGCAGACGGGCCGCGATGAACGGCAGATCGCGTTCGAGGTCATGTGCATCGCCAACTCGCCGGACCGGGAAGAAACCGCCCGGTGGATCACCGAACAGAAGGAGCCCGAACCATGATCGAGGTCGACGTCGAACAAGGAACGCACGAATGGCTGGTCGCACGACTCGGTATCCCCACCGCGTCATGCTTTAAACAGATCCTCACGCCCAAGACGCTCAAGCCCTCGACCCAAGCGGACAAGTACCTTGACGAGCTGTGCACGGAATGGCTGCTCGGCGAACCGCTGGATGACGCCTCGTCGATCTGGATGGAACGTGGAAGCGAACTCGAATCTAAGGCAGTCGCCTATTACGAAATGCAGGCGGACGCGACGACGCGGAAGGTTGGCTTCTGTCTCCTAGATGACCGACGCGCTGGCTGCTCACCCGATCGCCTGATCGGCGACGACGGCGGCCTGGAGATTAAATGCCCGAGCGCCAAGGTGCATACCGGCTACCTGCGCCGTGGTTTCGACGCCGAATACAGGCTGCAAGTACAAGGCAACTTGTGGGTAACAGGCAGAGAATGGTGGGATTTGATGTCGTTCAACCCGTCGGCGCCGCCGGTCATCCGCCGCTACGAGAGCGACCCAGAGATCCTCGGCCCGCTCATTGAGGCTGTGGACGAGTTCTGCGAACAGCTTGAGGACGCGAAGAAGCGGCTGCTGGAGAGTGGCTGCAAGCCCAGGAAGCCGAAGAAGCCACGTACGCCGCGTGTGCGGCCTCCCGCGGGCGGGGCCATACCGGCCGAGCCTGTGCCGGAGATGGCGTCAGCGAGCCCGTCAGACCGCTACGAGGGGCTGGTGGACTTCGTTGCCGCCCGTCGCGGTGGCACGATGGACGAGGCCGCGCCCGTTGTCACCGCTTGGCTGAAAGGCCGCAGCCTCGACAGCATCGGGCTGCTCGGCGACCCGGTACTCTGGCGGAGCATCCGCGAGTCCGCGACCGTGCACGACTGGAAGGCTGCACCATGACTCTGAGAATCCTCGGCGTAAGTCGCACCCCGCCGCACCCGTGGATGTACCTCGTTGCGCCACTAATCGACGACGACGGCTACGCGGCTGGCCGTTCACTCCACGGCCTTCGGTTCAAGGCGATCGTCTCTTGGGGAGAAGGCTGGGATCACGTCTCGATCAGCACCGACAATCGGTGCCCAACTTGGGACGAGATGCAGATGTTCAAGGAGCAATTCTGGCCGTGCGACGAGACGGTGATGCAACTTCATGTCCCGCGCAAGGATTGGGTCAACTGCCATCCGCACTGTCTGCACTTGTGGCGCCCACAGGACGCAGAAATTCCCCGCCCGCTAAGCATCATGGTTGGGCCGTCATGATCCTCAACCCCCATACCCGCGCCGTCCTAGCTGTGCGGTGCCCGCATTGCGACGCGGTGCCAAGCGAGCGATGCACCGGCAAGCGATCCGGGTATCTGTGCAAGCCACGTGCACGCGGGCCGCACCCGGAACGTGTTCGTGCCGCACAACAGGAGGCAACCCCATGACTGACCCCACAGGGTTCCAGCGGAAGGTGGCAGAGGCGATCGTACCACCGTTTCTAGATGTAGGCCGCGAGGCTCGCGTCAATGCCGTCGCCACCGTCCTCGCCGTTGGTGGGGTGGTAGACGGGGAGGCGTACGAGCGAGTTGTGGAGGACCGCGACGACATTCAACGCAAGTCTCACGATCTTGTGCGCCAGTTGTCCGAGGTCGAGCAGCAGGTCGAGCGCCTGGAGGAGGTCGAAGCCGACACGAAGATCAGGCTGGACGAGCGGGCCAAGTGGATTGACGAACTGCGGGAGCAGGGCCTTCGCAATACGAAGGACTGGGCAGAGGCTCGCGACGCCGCCGAGCAGCAACTCGCCGCCCTGCGAGCAGAGCGGGACGAGGCCCTTGCGGCATTAGGCAAGAAGATCGCCCTGATGCACGAGCCGGTCTACGACTGCACCGGCTGCGGTAAGTTCCACAGGACTGAGTACGGCCATCCCTGCCCGTGGTGCGATGCCGAACGGCTGCGGGAGAAGGCGGCAGAGGCAGAGGCAGACATCAACTCGCTGGCGGGGATCATCCAACACAACGACCCGCACGTGTGGAACAGTGACGACGGAGGATGCGTCGATCACGGGGCGGCCCTGACAACGCAACTTATCAAGCGGATTATTGGCCGTGCCGCCCTACGTGAAGGAGCCAGCGACCCCGACGACAGACATCCTGCCTACCGATCATCAAAGTACGGAGACTCGCCATGAGTGAGCGACTAGACAAGATCAAGGCGGAGAAGTGCTGGGCACTGACCGATGGCGATGTGAAGTGGCTGATCGCCGAGGTCGAGCGGTTAGAGGCAGAGGCCCGCGAGGACAACCTGCAATTGGTGATCGGCGCTGCCAAGATCGCCCGGTTGGAGATCGCCTTGGTCAAGATCGCCAAAGGCGAGGGTGCGTTCAGCCGTGACGAGTTGACACACGCCCGCAACACCGTTGAGAACATGAAGGACATTGCTGCCGCCGAAATCACGCGGGAGGCGGGCGAGGATAATCGCTCTAACGAGACTGCGACACGGTCGGGCGAAGTAGTGCGACTGCGGCCAGACGCAGGTGCGAAGACCCGTCCCACGGCGAGGGTACAGCAGTCGGTCTCGCCCGCTTCCCGCACCTTTAGTCAGGCGCTGGATGCGATCCACAAAGCTGGCGGTGACGCATGGGACAAGGTCACAGATGTTGGCGAAGCGCTTGGGCGCGAGCCTGACAACCAGCGGGAGGCGGGCAGCAGGGAACGAACTGCCCCTGCCGCAGCCGAAACGTCGGGGTCCGCTTCCCGCATTACGCCGAAGCCGGGTTCACTCGCGGCACGGGGCTGCACCTGCCCAACGAGCCACGGCGGATGTGCTGGGAAGATGTCTGGCTGCCCCGTTCACGATCCCCGCCCTTCACTCGACGACATTCCCGTCGCCGACCACCCCAACGCCGCCCACCGCGATGGCGGGCGAGCGGGAGACAGTGATGTCTGAAACGGCAGCGGAGATGGTGCGCTCCGCCGACTTCTCGCCGTGCCGCAAATACCGCTACTCGCTGCGGCGACGCTGGGGCGACGGGCCTGCCTGGCTGATGGTCATGCTCAACCCCAGCGTCGCGGACGAACACCAGGACGACGCGACGACACGGTTCTGCATGAATCGAGCGAGGGAACGCGGCTTCGGGTCGTACGAAGCGGTCAACCTGTTTGCGCTCATTGGGACTGACCCGCAGTGCCTGCGGATAGCACGCCACCCAGTCGGTAAGGACAACGACCATGCGATTCTCGCGGCCCGCTGCCGGGCGGACATTATCGTGGTTGCGTGGGGTGATGTTCACTGGGCACACCGCTTCCCGCTGCTCAGCCGGAGACAGTCGGAGGTGTCCGACATGCTGCGCGACGGTGAGACCTATTGCTTCGGCCTCACCAAGCACGGCTACCCGCGATTCCCCCGCGCCATCAAACGCGACGTTGAACTGGAGAGATACCCATGATCTACCACCGCGCGCACAAGATTGCTGGTGGCGGCAAGGTCAGTGCGTTGTGCCATAAGACGCCACACGCGATCGACCTGCGGCATTCATCGTGGACACTGCGGGATCAGGACGTGACCTGCCCGCGGTGCCGCAAGATCATTCACACGCAAGTGAAGGAGACTCCATGATCCACTACATGATCCCCATCGTGCTCGCGTCCATCAACGCTGAACTGCGCCCCGCCGGCAACGGCGACGTGGACCTTGTGCTGATCGGTGACGGCCAGCAACTCGTCGCGTCATGCGAGATTGTCGTGCAGTACGATCCCACGACAATCTCGCTGACCGGCGCAACCAACGACCCGGACGCACCACTCATGGACTTCTTCGCCGCGTTCCCCGACTTCCTGCCGTGCAACTTCGCCATCGACGACGGCGACGCGATGTTCATCGGCCTCGTCACATTGGGCCAGGACTTCGCCCCGTCACCTGACGGCACCCGCATCGCAACGCTGCGCTTCGACGGCTGCGGCCCGGTCAGCATTCCGGCGACGCTGTTGTGCGGCGAGGGCGAGCAGGAAAGCGTGACGGTCGTGTGGGACGGCGTGATTCCGAACCTGCCGGTGACGGGGACGTTGACGGGTGCGGACTCATGCGATGTCGTGCCGAGGTCGTTCGGCGTCGTGGACATGCTGGTGTTGCTGGGGGCGTGGATGCCATGAGTACACCAACCCCCACGACAGAGGCAAGACGATTGACAGAAAGACTGTTCAAAGCGGGCGTGTTGCGCCAGCAGCCTACCAATGGACTGGTTGATCAGGACACGATTGATTGCACCGCGCACGCGATTGACGCTGGCGGACTGTCCGAAGCGGTGAAGCAATTGCGGGCGATGGCCGACGCCAGCCCGCCGGACGATTGGAAGTGGTACAGCGAATGGGGCGATTACAACGGCTATGGCAATATGGTGGCCGAAGTAGATCCATCCAACAACGGGGACGTTCACGGCCATGGCGCATCTGTAGGTAAGTGGGGAGCAGCGACGAAGGCCCGTGCTGTTCTCGCGCTCCTGCGTGGAGAGACACCATGACCACCACCCTCGGACTGATCTTCCCCCGTTCGCCCGGCCGCCATCGCGCCGGCACACCCTCGGCCACGCCCGACCAAATCTACGAAGGCACGAAGGACGAACTCACCGGCCGCCCGTGGGACGAGTACATGATCCACCAGCCCGCAGGGTGGGGCTGGGGACCGGCCAACCTGATGACCAACGCGCAGTGGTACACGCTGCTGGAGGGATACGCAGATGCGTACACGGAGGCGCTCTTTGAGGCACAGGAGGAAGGGAAACAGGAGGGACGGGACATCAAGGTCACGATTTACGGCGGCCTGATGTGGACCACCCCGTTCCAGTTCGGCGGCTGGCGTGACCGACTCGCCGACCCCCGCAACAAGATCCACGTCCGGGGCATGCTGGACACGATGTGGCAGTGGGCGCTACGCGGCGTCACGGGTTGGGTGTTCGACAGCGGCGCGCTCGACCCCAACCGCGTGCAGGACTGGCAGACGATCATGCACAAGGAGTTCGGCGACCAGTTCACTGTGGGGCTGGAGACGGTCCTGTGGGCGAACAACGCTGTTGACTGGACATGGGCCGAGCGGCACGGCATCCACTACCACGGACTGCTGCGTAACCGTGGCGGTAAACCGTTCCTGGAGACGGTGCCTGAAGGCGCAACCGCATACGCATGGATCAGGCACGCCCCGTTCCCCAGCACTGCCGAGGCCGCGGCGTTGCTGCAACGCGGCTGGCGGCTGGCACCAGACAGGGCACACGACCAGTTGGTGGTGGATGCGATGGGGCGGGTGGCGGTGGCGGGATGAGTGCGAAGTGGAGAGCGTTCTGGCGTGGCGTTTCTGACGGGGCGATGTGGTCGCTGTTTATTTGGTTCGCGGCCATGGTGTCGTCACTCTGTTGGATTGCTTGGTGGAAGGACTTGCTATGACCGACCTCCGCGAACTGCTGTACGAACGATGGTGCTCAGCTTGTCAATCTGCGCCCTGTGTCTTTAGCGATCCGGCCTGTAATGGGACGGAAACTGTCCCACCCCTCGCCACCCGCATGCCAGTGGCGGTGCCGGCGGGGTTGGAGCATGATCGTGAGCGTTGGCACCTTGCGCCAAACGACAAGGATTGTTTTCAGCCCTTCGCTTTTACGCTCACCGACGAGCAGGCCACACTCATGTGCGTCGGGCGGTGGGTGCTGCTGATCGCCGCATGCGGCTGGGTTCTGGACTACGACGTTGACGGCTGGAACGTCTTCGGGTGGGGCACCGATGCGGAGAAGTCCCAGTGTGGCGGCAGGCAATCAACACCGACCGCCGCCCTCGCCGCCGCGCTGCATAAGTTGGCGGATGAAGAGGGGGCGGAAGCATGACGGAGCGTAACCCGTGAGTGCGCCGGGCGGGGCCGTCGCCCCGATCGATCCGTCGCCGTCGGCCGGCGGTGCCCGAACCACGGAGCCGACTCTCTTGACGCGGAGCCCCACCGATGGGACAATGGTGACGTGAGCCTCCATCCCCAATTTGAAAAAACATCGTTCCCGCCACCGGAGGCTCACACTTCCCGGCGGGGGCGGTGTTCATTTGCAGGGTGACGCCATGGCAGGCGACTGGATGGAAATGAGGCTTGACCTTGAGGACGACCCAGCGGTCATCCAGATAGCGGACCTGACCGACCTAGAAACGATGGATGTTGTCGCCCGACTCTACCGGATCTGGGCGTGGGCAAACCGCCAAACTTCTGACGGAAGGTTGCGATTCGTAACGCTGGCCTGGATCGACAAAAAGGTCTCTACGCCGGGTTTCGCCGCCGCTATGTGCGAGGCAAAATGGCTCAAGGCGACCGACGCTGGCGTCAGTATTCCCAAGTACTATCGGCATAATGGCGAATCAGCCAAGCGCCGGGCCAAGACCCGCGACCGCGTCCGGAAGCACCGGAAGAAGCGTGTTACAGGTAACGCTACTGTAACGCAGGAAGCGTTACCACAGAAGAGAACAGAAGAGAAGAGAACAGAAGAACAAAACACAGACCCCGTAGCAGCTATCGCTGCTACTGCCCGGAGCCGGACAAAGTCCGCTCCGGCCCGCAAGAAGCCGAGCATCCAGTGGTCGCCGGAAACCGGCTTCGTCGGAATTGCCGACGCCGATCGGACCCGGTGGGCAGCCGCGTACCCAGCCTGCGACCTCGATCGCCAACTCGCGGCCATGGACGTGTGGTTGCGCGAGAACCCCGCCAAGGCCCATAAGAGCCGGTGGGCCGATTCGTTTCATCCTGGTTGTCACGGTCGCAAGACCGTGGCGGAGATTCACATGCCACAGCAACCCGAACCAACACGTCTGCTGACGTCCGCCGCGCCGCCGAAGCCGCCAAGCAATACCCCGAGCCCGAAGATCGACCTTTGCGGCGCTATTGACGCGGCGGGGCTAGTCGAGATGGGGAACCTTATGCGGGCCGCCGGTTTCCCACGGCGGCACTTGGCGAATGCGCCTTGGCTACCTGAGGACGAACGTCTCGGCGAGAAGTTCTCGGCGGTCGTGGCTCGCCTCGGATCCGGCGCGACGTGGCTGTTGTGCGGGCCGCGCGGTACCGGCAAGACGCAGCTTGCGACTCTCATCGGCGTGGCGGCTGTTGCCCACCACGGTCGGGCCAGGTACACCGTCGCGGCCGAGATGTTCGTGGACCTGCGGCGCGGTTTCGATGAGGCGACCAGCGAGTCGGCGCTGTTGCGGTCGTATCAGACGCCGCACATGCTGATTATCGACGACGCGCACAACCGCCGGCACAGCGAGTGGGAGGACGAGACGCTCATGTACGTCATCGACAAGCGGTACCAACTCATGCGCGACACCGTACTCGTCACCAACGAAAACGAGCCCACCGCCCGGCTCCGCATGGGAGCCTCGATCGTCGATCGGATGGTGGAGTCCGGCGGCATCATCGAACTCGACGGATCGAGCTGGCGGCAGCAGGCACAGGAGCAGCACCATGAGTGACAGACTGGCGGAGATCAAGGAACAGTGGGGCGACACGGCCACCGACGATGGCTTGTGGCTGATCGAGAAGGTCGAGCGGCTGCGGGTAGAGGTCGATAAAGCGTGGCGGGCCGCGACAGATCAAGGCGCCGAGGCATCACGGCTTCGCGTCCGAATGTTTGAACTATCAGAAGCCTTGCACGAGGCGGCGTTCATAAAGGTTTCAGATGCTCGTACTTGAACTCAAGGCGAACGACCCGATCCGCGTCGGCGATTGCCTTATCAAACTGGAGCGGTTCCGTCCATCCGGCCGCGTTTGGCTTGCGTTCGACTGTCCTCGAGAGATCCCGATCGTCCGGCTCAGCGCGGAGAGGAAGCGTCGGGAAGCTCTAGCTGCTCAACTGAGCAAAGAAGCAGAACAAGAGGCTGGCCGTGACGAACGCTGAATCTGTCAATTACTGGAAAACAGGTCGCTCCGATCCGGACACGCTGCTCGATCGGGCCGAAAGGCACATCGTCGATGCTGGCGGGACAATCACCGCCCGCGGACTCGGCATGTTCGTCGGCCATGAAGCGGTGCTGCTTGGATTCGAGATCGGTGGAGAAGCGTTCAGGATTACGTGGCCGGTCTTGCCGACGCGGGATGACGAGCGGGCATCGCGCCGGGCTGCACGCATCCAAGCGGCCACGTTCGTCTACCACGACGTAAAAGCGAAGTGTCTCACGGCGCGGGTTCTCGGCTGGCGAACAGCGATGCTCCCGTACCTGCTAACCAACAACGGCCGGACGGTCGCGGAACTGTCCTCGCCGGAACTGGAGTCATGCCTGCCGAGGCTACTGCCCGAGGGCGGCCCACGATGACGCCGACAGAACGCACAATCCGCCACTTCTTCGACCGCGGCATCATCGCGGGCCGGATTGATCGGCGCACAGGACCGATCGAGGTCGATTGGCCGGGGCAGGGCGTCGGGTTTGCTGACATTCTGGCCGCGCCACCCGAAGGCCCGCTGCTGATCCAAGTGACCAGCAAGGCCAACCACGCCAGCCGAGTGCGGAAGGTCTGCGAGCAGTCCCATGTCGTCCGAACCTGCCTACAGAACGGGTTTATGGTCGAGTGCTGGAGTTGGGCCAAAGATGACGACGAGCCGAGGATCACGCCGATTACACTCAACAAGCTCGGTTCTTGACCTCCCAGCCCGCTTCCGATAGAACAACCCGGCCACGATCTCCAGCAGGAAGGCTCATGGATGGGCGACGCCTGGATCATCGACCTGTTGAAGTATTCCCCGGTCCCCGTGGCCTGTCTCATCGTCATCTACAAGCTCGTCTGCGTGTTCATCAAGCACATGGAGGCGCGGGACGCCGTACTGGCTGCCATCGGCGACAACTGCCACCGTATCCAGAAGATGGCGATTGAGGCCATGAACAGCAACACGAAGCAGCTTGGCCGTGTCGAGTCCTTGCTGGCTAGAATCAACGGCGATTGGCCGAAGGTGGGCAAATGAGGAAGCGGATCTGCGATATCTGCTGCTCGCACTGGCTCGACGCTCTGATGGCCGTGGTGATCGTGGCAGGGCTCTACTACCTCTGGAGGTACGCAAAACAATGAAACGGTTTACGTGGACCTACTCTCTGGTGGTCGGGCTCGTCATCGCGGTTGGCACCGCCATCCCGGTGTCGTGCGCCACCGGCCCCGACCTGTCGGACGATCCCACCGTGGTCACGGCGCTGATGGACGAGGCAAGTGCGGCCACGGCGTACCTACAGGCCGAAGTCACTCGGTTGAAGTCCAAGGCGTTGATCGAGCCGCTTACGCCGGATGAGGCCGCCGAACTAGCGCGGGCCGAAGCCCTGATCGGGCTGGTGAAGAAGAACCTCGACGACATGAACGCGCGAGCCGCAGCGGCCGGGCGGTCACCGGACGCTGGCGACGTGGTTACCGGGCTGACCCCACTGTTGCCGCCGCCGTTCAACATCCCGGCCGGCATTATCGCTGGCGCGTTGAGCGAGTGGTGGAGGGGCCGCAAGAAGCGAGTCAGCTTCAACCGGCTGGTCGGCGCCATCGACACCGTCAAGGGCGAGAACCCCGAGTTCGCCGAGGCACTGGATGGGGCGGGCACGAAGTTGAGGGCCGCGATGGGGCCGGCGGCGAGCGAACTGGTGAACAGGGTCCGCAACACAGCGCCCTGAAATAACGGAGACAGACGATGATTGCGACGATCCCAACGCAAGCCGACCTCGACAACATGACGTGGCCGGAACTCAAGACGCTTGCCCGCGAAAGCGGCGTGCCGGTCGCCCGGCGACCACGGAAGCTGATCGCGGCGGAACTCGCCCAGGTGCTCAAGAGCCCGCTGGCATCGGAACCCGAGCCGGAATCCGACGACCCCGCGTTGTGGCTGCACTACCCGCCCGGCGTACGGCGCGGCAAGGGACACTGGCAGGCGGCCGTCGCCGCCCACGTGCCCACCACGATCTTCTGCTACAACCCCGCCGGGGCCCACGCGTGCTCGTTCTACGAGTCCAACAGCGGGATGAAGATGGACCACCGCAAGCACGCGCAGCGGTTCGTTGATCTCATGGAGGGCTGATGAGGCTGATCGCGCGAGTACATCCTGCCGACGAGCATCGTCCTGGATGGGGCGAAGCGTGGCTTGCCGGCGACGGCCGGATTGTAGTGATGCCTGTTCCGCTCTGTTTTCTAGCCAGACTGGCGCGGTGGTTCTATGATGGCCTCCTATTCCGGTGGTGTCGATGCAGCCATGTCAAGGACTTGAAGTAGATGCTCGACACGAGCCCCGAAAACCTCTGGCTCGAAGTGCAGGCGGCGATCAACTTCCGCGACAGCCACCTCACCAAAGTCGACGAACTGATCGGCTACTACACCGGCACCGCCTACAGCGGCCTCGGCGGCGACTGGCCTGAGAACCATATGTTCGAGTACGTGCGGCTCAACACGGCCAAGATCGTGTTCGATAACCCGCGCGTGCGATGCAAGACCAGCCGTCCGACACAGCGCCCGATCGCCCGGGCGATCCAGCACGGGCTCAACCGCAACGCCCGCGAGACGAAGCTGCGGCGCTTGCTGAAACGGATCTTCGTGGGACAGTGCTTCTGCTACCAGGCGGTGCTTAACACCGTCGAGCCGCAGGGGTGGTTCGACCCTCGCACCAACAAGACCTACCACTGGCCGGCGTCGTACACGCTGGACCGCCGCCGCTTCTTCTTCGACCCGCTCTGCCAGGTGTACGGCTACGCGCGGTACGCCGGGCATATGTGGATTCGGGACAAGGAGGACGTGGCCATCGAGGCGAAGGACAGCCGCAAGGGGTGGGACATGGAGACGATCCGCAACCTGAACGCCGATGACGGCGTCGAGGCACTACCCGAACGCGCGGGCGCTCACCGAAGTACGTTGCGGCGGAGCGAACTCGTCGGCTACGACATCTGGGTGCCGGAGATCGACACGGGCGACCCCGCCAAGGGGTTCAACGGCACGATCTACACGATCGCCTACGGGGGCGGGCCCGACAACCCGCACGCCGCCCACATCCGCAAGCCGCGCCCGCACTACGGCCCACGCTGGGGCCCGTACACGTTCTTCGGCGTGTACCCGGTTCCGGGCGACCCGTACCCGCTCGCACCGTTCATCGCCAACTTCCCGCAGATGTCGGAACTCAACGCGATCGCCACTGCGGCCAACAAGTCCGTCAAGAAGTACAAGCGGCTGATCCTCTGCTCGGCCGAGAACAACGACCTCATCAAGAAGCTGAAGGGCGGCAAGGACCTCTTCGTGTTCCCGGTCAAGGGGTTCAAGAAGGAGCAGGTGATCTCGCTTGAGCTTGCCGGCATCACCGCGCAGCACGTGCAGCAGTTGCAGATCGCGTTGGACCGGATGGATCGGAACTCCGGCATCGACGATCCGGGGCGCGGGAAGTCTGGATCAAGATCGACCGCGACGGAGATCGCCGTGGCCGACGAGTCCCGCAAGGATTCGGTCGCCTACGTCCAGCAGGAGTTCACCGACTCCACGATCGACATGCTGGAGTCACGCGCCTACTACCTCTACCACGACGACCGCGTCGGATACCCGCTCGGCGAGGACGCCGCGATCGAGATGGGCATGGGCGAGCCGTGGTTCTATGGCGGTTCCGGCGCACAGGACGAGTATTCCTACGACGACCTGGAGATCGAACTCGAACCGTACAGCATGGAGCGAATGAGCGAAGCGCTGGGCCGGGCCTCGTACCGGGAGCAGATGGAACTCGCCTTGAAGGCCGCACCGATCATCCCGAACACGCCGTTCTACAACTGGAAAACGCTGTTCGACAAGGGCGGGAACGTCAACAACGACCCGTACTTTTCGGAGTTCTTCCTGCCGGAGATCGCCCGGATGGTGGGCATGATGGCGATGCAGCAGGACAGCGTCGGAGCGATTGGGGGCGGAGTTGGCGATGGGATCGGGTCGACGTCGCCCCCTTCGACTAACGGCAGCATGACGGGCGACCTGACGGCCGCGGTGGCGCAGCCGTGAGCACTGAACACAAGCTCGTGCTGATCGAGTGGGTGGATTCCTACGGCTGCTCGTCAGATTGGCGGAGCATCGAGGGATGCGATCCGAAACCGACGGTCTGTCGTTCCGTCGGCTGGCTCGTCCATGAGGACGAGAAATGCAAGACGATCGTTCCGCACATCTGCGAACAAGAGGGGCAAGGCTGCGGCGACATGACAATCCCTACCGAGGCGATCAAGTCGGTGGTGGCTCTGGGCCAGATTGCCCCGAGAGAGGTTTCCCCCTGATGATCTACGTGTTCCGAGCCGAGGACGGCGAAGAGATCGAACTGCCGTTCAATATGGCCGATGTCCCGTCGATCGGTGACACCGTGGACGTGGACGGAAAGGCGTTCCGGCGGATTTTTTGCGGGATCATCGGCAAAGGGACCATTGCCCAAAAATCCAAGTACCCCTACCTGTCTAGCCACATGGACCCCACTCCGGGCTCGGTGAAGGGGGCCAAGACGGTGCGGACGGCGCGGGGCAAACCCAAGGTTCTCATTGAGAGCCGGGCCCACGAGCGAGAAGTCATGGCCCGTAACGATCTGGTCGCGGATTGACCCGGCCGTCTGAATCGGCTATGACACCACGGATGGTAGACACCGCCACAGCACCCGTAGCCGACCCCGCGGAAGTTGCAGCGAACGCCGCAGCCGAAGCGCAGGAAGAGGCAGCCCTGGACCGGATCGTCGGTTCCGACGCCACCACGCAGCCCGTGCCGGCGCAGGATGCTGCCCCACCCGCGCCCACGGATGGGCGGGTACGGGACGCGAGTGGCAAGTTTGCCAGCAAGACCAAAGAGACTTCTCCCACTGAAAGCACGCAGGAAAGCGAACCCACGGCCGCATCGAACAACGATGTCAACGCCGGCGACTCTGCGTACAACAACGCTTTCAGATCATTGCAGAAGGACAAGGTGCCCCAGAAGGTTCTTGACTCGCTTTCCCACGACGAGATTGTCGCGTGGGGAGATGATCGAGCCAAGAACCACCTCGACATCGACCGCATCAAAACCAAGAACGCCGAGCTTGAGCGCGCCGCCGCGCTCGTGCAGGGCAAGTCAGAGGCGACCGCCGAAACCAAGGCGGTCACCATTGACGACGACACCCTCAGCGAGTTCGTCGAAATCTTCGGGGATGAAGCGGCCGAGCCCCTGCGCAAGTTCGGCGAGTCGATCGTCAAGAAGGTCATGGACGGGCTGGGCGACCAGCGCAAGGACCTTCAGACGGTCATCGCCCGGATGCAGGCGCAGGAGCAAGTCGAGGCACGCAAGTCGCTCTCCGACAGGTACGACCTGTCCGAAGAGCAACGATGGCAGGCGGTAACGGCGTACATGGACAAGGACGCTAATACGCACACCACGGCACACGATGCCGTGCTGTCCGCCTGTCGGCAGTTGTTTGCCGACGAGCCTCACCCCGACGCGGTCGCTGCGGAACATCAAGCACGGGACAACGGGCAACCGACGACCGAGCACCGCGCGACCCCCACTGCATCAGCACCCACCCTCGACGACCTTGAGGATCACCTCATTGACGCGATCGAGGACGGGGACGCCGAGGCAGGCGACCGTATCAAAAAGGAGATACGTCGTCGTACCGCGGTGCCGCTGATGTTCGAGGGCAAGGTCGGGGTGAAGCAAACTCGGTAGGGTTCGCGCTTCGATAACCTACTTACGCTGGAAGGAGGCCATGGATGGCCGGATCAGCGCTTACGAACTTTGCGGACTTCGTCAATTCGACGGGTCCCGCGTACCTCCGTACGCCGACGCAGTTTCTCAACGAGGCCGTTCAGCAGACCTACCTCCTTCCGCGGTTCCTCCGCGGCA